>ENA-OUQG01000012-OUQG01000012.1-human-gut-metagenome-genome-assembly--contig:-NODE-12-length-184110-cov-13.739420_pt1 | contig 184110 bp, 168 predicted proteins | sample MGYA00237943_ERZ548823 | MGnify/ENA primary metagenome ERZ548823 (study PRJEB26490, sample SAMN05194731) | human gut metagenome | biome: terrestrial biome; feature: human-associated habitat... | reverse complement strand
CAACACACTCTTTAACCTTTACTGCACGGAAATCTGACTTGCTGAATGTATCAAAGTCTACCATTTCTTTAAACAAAGGCTCGATTTTCACCTTTGAGAAATCAATCTTTTCAGGCACAGCCTTCATTTCTTCGGCAGGCTGATTTTTTACATCATTGCCCTTGTTTACATCATTCAAGGGTTTCATTGTCGGGAAAAGCAAAACATCCCTTATTGAAGCGCTGTCGGTAAGAAGCATTACCAGTCTGTCTACACCAAAGCCGAGTCCGCCTGTGGGCGGCATACCGTACTCAAGCGCGGTCACATAATCGTAATCAACCTCGGCGTTGCAGTTCGGATCCTCAGCCTTTTTAGCGGCAACCTGATTTTCAAAACGTTCCTTTTGGTCAATCGGGTCGTTAAGCTCTGAAAAAGCGTTGCCGTACTCGGTTGCGTTGATAAAATATTCAAAGCGTTCCGTAAATGCGGGATTTTCCGGTTTTCTCTTTGCAAGCGGACTGTTTTCTACCGGATAATCGTAAATAAATGTAGGCTGTATAAGCTTTTCTTCAACAAATGCGTCGAAAAGTTCTGCCAAGACAGTGCCCTTTGTAGCCTTCGGGTCAACCTCAACATGAAGCTGTTTAGCGCACTCTCTCGCATCCTCATCGGATTTCCAATCGTTATAATCCGCGCCGGAATATTTCTTAACAGCCTCTACCATTGTAAGGCGTTCCCAGTGACCCATATCAATTTCGGTTCCCTGATATGTTATAACCTTACTGCCGCAAATTTTTTCGGCAAGCATGGTATTCATTTCCTCAACCAAATCCATCATACCGTGATAATCGGTAAACGCCTGATAGAGCTCTACTGTTGTAAACTCCGGATTATGTTTTGTATCCATACCCTCATTACGGAAGATACGGCCGACTTCATACACCCTGTGCATACCGCCTACTATAAGTCTCTTTAAGTAAAGCTCGGTTTCAATGCGAAGATACATATCCATATCAAGCGTATTGTGGTGGGTCTTAAACGGTCTTGCGGACGCTCCTATCTCAAGCGGCACCAATATCGGGGTATCAACCTCGGTAAAGCCCTTCGAGTCAAGATAGTTGCGTATTTCCTTAAGTATCTGCGAACGCTTATAAAAGGTCTCCTTAACCTTGGGATTTACAATAAGGTCAACATAGCGCTGACGGTATCTCGTATCTGTATCACTGAGTCCGTGGAATTTTTCCGGCAGCGGAATAAGCGATTTGGAAAGCAGTTTTATTTCCTTAGCGTGAACGGAAATTTCTCCCGTCTGCGTCTTGAACACAAAGCCCTCAACGCCGATTATATCGCCGATATCCCATTTTTTAAAGGAAGCGTATACATCCTCGCCCACATCGTCGCGGCGGACATAAAGCTGTATCGGACCCTTGCAATCGGTAAATCCGACAAAGCTTGCCTTGCCCATAATTCTTCTTGACATTATTCTGCCGGCAAGCCTTACGGTCTTGCCCTCGAACGCGTCGTAATCATTTTTTATCGTGACCGAATCGCAGTCGAAGTCATACTTCATAACCTGATACGGGTCGTTTCCCGATTCCTTAAGCGCCGCAAGCTTTTCACGCCTTAATCGCATTATTTCGTTAAGGTCCTGCTCCGGTGCGTTAACATTGTTTTGCGCCATTTTCTTCTCCTTGTCCGCCGTAATTACGGATTATTTTGAAATGCCGAGTACTTTAAGTTTGAACTCTCCGCCGGGGGCTTCAACTATAACCTCTTCGCCGATTTTTTTGCCGAGAAGAGCCTTACCCACAGGAGATTCATCGGATATTTTACCGTTACGGGGGTCAGCCTCGGTAGAACCTACTACACGGTACTCACATTCGTCGCCGTATTCCTCGTCAAGCACCTTTACCGTAACGCCTACCACTACGGTTTTGGCGTTTCCTTTAACATCCTCTATTATTTCAACATTCTTGAGCATAGCCTCAATCTCGACAATACGAGCCTCAATTTTAGCCTGTTCGTTTTTCGCTTCGTCATATTCGCTGTTTTCGGAAAGGTCGCCGTAGCCTCTTGCTACCTTTATTTTTTCGGCTATATCCGCTCTTCCCTCGGTTTTAAGGTATTCAAGCTCCTCTTCAAGCTTTTTAAGTCCGTCATCGGTAATTTTAATTACCTTTGCCATAAAAAAACCACCTTTATATATATTGTTTGAGAAGTCTATATAATCAGTATTATATTATTATTAGCCTTTATTGTCAAGGTTTTGAGTGTTTTAATTTTCCAAAGTAATAAGCAAAGCCATTTTAAATTTTGCGGCAGCTTTGACATAATGCCGTCCGCCCTTCGCAAAGCGGAAGGATTCCCCTGCCTTAATTAAATTTTCCTTACCCTCATAACCGATTATGCCTTCGCCGTCCAATGCGAATATCAGAGCGTCTCCCGGTGCCGCATGCTCTGAAAGAGCGCAGCCCTCATCAAACGCCATTACCACAAACTTCATTTTTTCGTTTGACACGACATCCATATTGACGATCTTACCGTCCGAATACGGAACCAAATCGGCAAGCTTAAAAACCTCGCCTGTGTTTATCATTTTATTCATAATACTTTCTCTCCTTATTGTAATTTCCGTATATACCGTATCTCTATCGGTTCTGACTCCCACAGGTATATCACAAGGTGCCATAACACACTCGCCTGCGGAGCATTTAACGGACTTTCTTTCAAAATATATATAGGCTTCTCCGCTGTCGAAGAAAAACAGTTTGAAATACGGGTATATTTCCGCACTTATGTCCGTTCCCGAAGCCAGTGAATAATATGCTGTATCGGCGGTTATACTTTTCGAAACGGTACAGCCCGGAATCGGGGCATTATCAGCCGTTACCGAAAAAACCTCTCCGATTTTCTCTTTCATATGCTTTCATTTCCTTTTTGAGCTGATTTTATTATTAATATTACCTTTTTTCACGGCATATTCAACTGCTTTAAAAGCACACCGTTAATTTTATCAAACCTGCGCATTTCCGTCAAGGTCACATTTTAAATAAAAAAATTATTTGGCATATTTTTCTTGAAAAATGTAAATCTGTATGATATAATAGCGAGAGTTTAAGGGAGTAGCTGACGGTCGGAACCGCTTATTCCGACCGTTGCAATATGCGTCAATACACGGTCTTTGACCCGCAGTTGCATTAAACAGCAAGACTTTTACTGTATTTTACATACGGTAAAGGTCTTTTCTTTTTACCGTAGACAAACAATAAGAAAGGTGGAAATTATGTCTTTAAGCGATTTTGACTTCTTGATTGAAAATTTTTCTGCGCTCATTGATTGGCGTTACATCGCCATGTGGGCTATCGGGGGTATTTTAATATTCCTCGCCATTAAGTACGAAATGGAACCTACGCTTCTTTTACCGCTCGGCTTCGGTACAATACTCGTAAACATTCCGTTTTCGGGTGCAATCGACCATGAAACGCAGGAAGGTGCTCTGTCTACGCTGTATAGGGCGGGAATCAGTAATGAGCTGTTTCCTCTGATTTTGTTCATAGGCATCGGCGCTATGATAGATTTCGGTCCTCTGCTTTCCAATCCGAAGCTTATGATATTCGGTGCGGCGGCTCAGTTCGGTATTTTCTTTACATTCTGCGCCGCGTCTATGTTCTTTGGCATTAATGATGCCGCCTCAATAGGAATTATCGGCGCCGCGGACGGTCCGACCGCCATAGTTGTAGCGCAAAAATTAGACTCTCATTATAAGGGAGCTATAATGGTTGCGGCATATTCTTATATGGCGCTTGTTCCCATTATTCAGCCGCCCGTTATTAAGCTGCTTACCACCAAAAAAGAACGGCTTATAAGAATGCCTTACCATGATAAAAAGGTTTCCAAGCTTACAAAGATACTTTTCCCGATAATTATAACCGTTATTGCCGGAATAGTAGCTCCCGAATCCGTCTCACTTATAGGCTTCCTTATGTTCGGCAATCTTTTGAGAGAGTGCGGCGTGCTTAACTCTCTTTCCGAAACCGCGCAGAATGTGCTCGCAAATCTTATAACCATATTCCTCGGAATTACGATTGCCTCCCAAATGCAGGCGGAAAAATTCTTGAGACCCCACACTCTGCTTATTTTGGGACTCGGTCTGTTTGCGTTTATTTTTGATACCGCAGGCGGCGTAATATTCGCAAAATTCTTAAACCTGTTCTTAAAGAACAAGGTAAACCCGATGATAGGCGCCGCAGGCATATCCGCTTTCCCGATGTCGGGTCGTATCGTTCATAAAATGGGACTTAAGGAAGACCCTCAGAACTTCCTGCTTATGCACTCGGTAGGCGTAAATGTTTCGGGTCAGATCGCATCTGTTATAGCGGGCGGTCTTATACTCAACTTCTTTATGTAGGAGGCAGCTTACAATGAATTTTAACCCTATGAATTTTATAAATAATCTTCGCTATATGGGTCTCGGTATGGTAGGTATTTTTGCGGTAATCGGCGTGATTATACTCGTCACCGTCCTTCTAAACAAGATATTTTCCTCTAAAAAGTAAAAAAATTGAAATTTTTATTTACTACCGACCTCAAATAAAGTATAATATCCGTATACTGCTTGTATACGGATATTTTTTATTTTTGGTGGGAATTATGGAGCTTAATTCGAAAAATATAAAAAAAATACTCTTTATAATACTGTTCGGGGTAATAGCGTTTGCCGCCTTTCAGAATTTGAATTATATTTCAAGGTTTTTATCCAAGACTCTGCGTGTTTTCAATCCGGTAATAACTGCCTTGTGCATAGCGTTTGTGCTTAATGTTCTGCTTACGGCACTTGAAACCAAGGTTTTCGGTTTTATGGACAAAAGCCCACGCCGATTTGTCCGCAAGCTGCGGCGTCCGCTCTGTATCGTTCTTACATATCTTATAGCGCTCGGCATAATCGCATTGGTAATATGGGTAATTATACCTGATGTTGCCGAAACCGTTATATCGCTTGCGGAAAAATTACCCTCTTTTATGACCGAAGCGCGTGACTGGGCGGAAGGTACGCTTAAACGGTTCAGCCTTTCGCAGGATGTTATACCCGATATTGAGATAAACTGGAATTCCCTTGCGGGAACGCTCAAAGATTTCTTTTCAAAATATTCAAATTCCATATTCGGAAACGCAATCAATATCACCACATCTGTTTTTTCGGGAGTTTACAATACCTTTTTCAGCGCCTTGATATCCATTTACATTTTGGCTCAAAAAGAGAAAATAGGGGCTTTCACCTCACGGCTTATAGACGCTTTTATCCCCAAAAAGGCCGCCGATATGATATATCATATTTCTTCCCTTACCTATGACTCGTTCACAAAGTTTATAGGCGGTCAGCTTACCGAATCGGTGATTTTGGGGACTCTTTGCTTCACGGGTATGACGTTGTTCAGATTCCCGAACGCTGCCGTAATTTCGGTATTTATATGCGCCACCTCGCTTGTTCCCGTTATCGGGGCAACGGTAGGCGTTATAACGGGATTTTTGCTTATTCTTATTGTAAGTCCCTTAAAAGCCATACTTTTCTGCATTTTCTTTGCCGTTCTGCAGCAGCTTGAAAATTCGCTTATTTACCCCCGTGTGGTCGGCAAGTCCGTAGGTCTGCCCGGTGTGATAGTCGTTTGCTCTGTGCTTGTAGGCGGAAATATCGGCGGTATTTTCGGCGCGCTCATCAGCGTACCCACGGTGGCTGTAATATATGTTATATTAAAGGAAGCTATTGCAAAAAGAAGTCCGCAAAACAGCATTTCCGAATAGTTTTACCGAAAAACAGAACCCCGTAAACCGCGGCAATGCGGTTTACGGGGTATTTCTTTATTCAGCCATTGCGGCTTCCTTTTTCATTTCTGCCAAAAATTCCTCGTCCTCGTTAAGACCGTTATCGCTTTCGTTATACTCGGGCGGATTAATTTCATCGCATCTCATACCCGTTCCGGCAGGTACAAGCTTACCGATAATAACATTCTCCTTAAGTCCGAACAGCGGGTCAACCTTGCCCTTGATTGCGGCCTCGGTAAGAACTCTGGTCGTCTCCTGGAATGACGCCGCCGACAGGAACGATTCGGTAGCCAAAGAAGCCTTTGTTATACCGAGCAGTGTTGCACGGTAGGTAGCTTTTGTAAGTCCCTCTTCGCCTGCGTCTATGCGCTCCTGAACCTTAGCGTTTGCCTCGGCAATTTCTTTATACTCGTAGCTGACATTCTGAAGCAAATCGGTTGAACCGGAATCAACGATCTTAAGCTTACGCATCATCTGACGGACAATAACCTCAATGTGCTTATCGTTGATATCAACACCCTGTGTGCGGTAAGCGTTCTGAATTTCGGCTATGATATATTCCTCAACAGCCTCGGGTCCCTGAGCCTCAAGAATATCCTGCGGATATTTAGCGCCCGGAATGAGCATATCGCCTGCCTTGACCTCATCGCCGTCCTTAACAAGACAACGGATACCGTAAGGAATGGTAACCTTTTCCTCGGTCTTAAGCTCGTCGTTTGTAATGATTACGACATTGCTCCTCTTTTCCTCGGCTATGCGCACGGTACCGTCAATCTTGGCGATAAGAGCGCAACGCTTAGGTCTGCGTGCTTCGAAAAGCTCCTCAACACGGGGAAGACCCTGTGTAATATCCTCTGTACTTGCGATACCGCCGGTATGGAAGGTACGCATTGTAAGCTGAGTACCCGGCTCGCCTATCGACTGGGCGGCTACTATGCCGACAGCCTCTCCGGTAGTAACCGGCTTGCTTGTGGCAAGGTTTCTTCCGTAGCACTTCTTGCACACGCCGTGATGGCTGTGGCAGGTGAGTACCGAGCGTATCTCAATGCTTGTAATTCCGGCGTTGACGATTTTCTTTGCGCCCTCGCCGGTAACCATATCCTCGTGCGACCAGATAACCTCGCCGGTAGCCGGGTCAACGGCGTCGTGCAGTAAATATCTGCCCTCAAGACGCTCCTCGAGCGGTTCAAGTATATGATTTCCGTCCTTAATATCGGCAACGGTAAGACCCTCTTCCGTTCCGCAATCGTCCTCACGGACGATAACATCCTGCGCAACATCAACAAGACGGCGGGTAAGATAACCCGAGTCTGCGGTACGAAGCGCTGTATCGGCAAGTCCCTTACGGGCGCCGCGGGAGGAAATGAAGTATTCAAGTACATTAAGACCCTCACGGTAGTTAGCACGGATAGGTACTTCGATAACCTTACCGGCTGTGTTAGCAATAAGTCCGCGCATACCCGCAAGCTGTCTTATCTGGCTCATAGAACCACGGGCGCCTGAATCCGCCATCATGAATATCGGGTTGAACTCATCAAGGTTGCCCTTAAGCGCGTCCGCAACATCCTCGGTTGCCTTGTTCCATATTTCAATAACATGGCGGCTGCGTTCGTCGTTGCTTATAAGACCTCTTCTGTAATCACGGGCAACAAGGTCTATCTTAGCTTCCGCATCGGCAAGAATTTCCTTCTTTGCGGGCGGTATTACCGCATCTATAACCGCAACGGTTATAGCGCCCTTTGTAGAATACTTGAAGCCTGTGGCTTTTATTTTATCAAGAACTATTGCGGAAACGCTTGTTCCGTGAACGGTAATGCAGCGGTCAATAATTTTACCGAGTTGCTTTTTACCAACCTTGTTCTGAATTATATCGTCATTGCTTTCGATAAAGTTTGTTTCGGGGTTCTTGACGGTATATGTCCATTCAAGGTCGAGTGTATGAGCCGGATCGGTTCTGTCAACAAATCCCAAATCCTGAGGGAGCGACTCGTTGAATATAATGAAGCCTACCGTACACCAAACAAGACCGCTCTTGCCCTCTTCATTGGTCATACGAACCCTGATAGGAGCGTGAAGTCCGATGATGCCGTCAGAATAAGCCATTATTGCCTCGTCCTTATCCCTGAATACCTTGTTGGCGCCCTTTTCTTCGGACTTAACAAGGGTAAGATAATAAGAGCCGAGAACCATATCCTGCGTAGGAACGGTTACAGGCTTGCCGTCTGAAGGTTTTAAGAGGTTATTCGCCGCCAGCATTAAGAAGCGTGCCTCGGACTGCGCCTCGGCAGAAAGCGGAATATGAATAGCCATCTGGTCGCCGTCGAAGTCGGCATTGTAAGCGGTACAAACAAGCGGATGAAGCTTTAACGCCTTACCCTCGACAAGTACCGGCTCGAACGCCTGAATACCGAGTCTGTGAAGTGTAGGCGCACGGTTAAGAAGCACGGGATGCTCCTTTATTACCATTTCAAGCGCATCCCAAACCTCGTTGGAAGCACGCTCAACCATCTTTCTTGCCGACTTGATATTTGTAACAGCCTTGGTTTCAACAAGGCGTTTCATAACAAAGGGCTTAAACAGCTCGAGCGCCATTTCCTTCGGAACGCCGCACTGATACATCTTAAGCTCAGGTCCGACAACTATAACCGAACGACCCGAATAGTCAACACGCTTACCGAGAAGGTTCTGACGGAAGCGTCCCTGCTTACCCTTAAGCATATCGGAAAGTGACTTGAGCGCACGGTTATTCGGTCCCGTTACGGGCTTGCCTCTTCTGCCGTTGTCGATAAGTGCGTCAACAGCCTCTTGCAGCATACGCTTTTCGTTGCGGACGATAATGTCCGGCGCGTGCAATTCAAGCAATCTCTTAAGACGGTTATTACGGTTGATAACCCTTCTGTAAAGGTCGTTTAAGTCGCTTGTGGCGAAACGACCGCCGTCAAGCTGAACCATAGGACGGAGATCCGGCGGAATCACCGGAATAACATCCAAAATCATCCATTCGGGACGGTTACCCGACTGTCTGAACGCTTCAAGCACCTCAAGACGCTTTAAAAGTCTGATGCTCTTTTGACCCGAAGCGTCCTCAAGCTCCTTACGCAGCTCATCACAGGTTTTATCTAGGTCGATTTCGCAGAGAAGCTTTTTAATAGCTTCCGCGCCCATTCCCGCTTCAAAATCGTTCTCATACTTTTCACGCATATCACGGTACTGCTTTTCGTTTAAAAGCTGTTTTTTCTCAAGCGGAGTAGTACCCGGATCGGTTACTATATACTGTGAGAAATAGAGTACCTGTTCAAGCGCTTTGGGTGTAATATCGAGCACAAGACCCATTCTTGACGGTATGGTCTTGAAATACCATATATGAGATACCGGAGCCGCAAGCTCAATAGAGCCCATACGCTCGCGGCGAACCTTTGCGCGTGTTACCTCAACTCCGCAGCGCTCGCAGACCTTGCCCTTATAGCGTATTCTCTTATACTTTCCGCAGTGGCATTCCCAGTCCTTCTGAGGTCCGAAAATGCGTTCGCAGAAAAGACCGCCCTGCTCCGGCTTTAATGTGCGGTAGTTTATAGTCTCGGGCTTTGTTACCTCGCCATGCGACCAGCTTCTTATCTGTTCGGGAGACGCAAGTCCGATTTTTATTGATTCAAATTCAATTTCTGCCATATTTGCCCTCCGTTACTCTTCGTCGCCTAAATTATCTTCATCGGCAAACTCGCTTTCGCCGATCTCGTCTTCAATTGCATCGCCGTTTTCATCCTCAAGCCCGAAGCCCGAAAGATCGTCGGCAACATTATCCATATTGAAGTCCATATCCGCATCCTCCGGAATTGCCGGTGTACCGAGGCCTATATCATCATCGTCGTCAAAGGTCTGTTTAAGGTCGATTTCCTCATTATCCTTGTCAAGAACCTTGACATCAAGACCGAGAGACTGCAATTCCTTAATAAGAACCTTGAATGATTCCGGAACGCCGGGCTTCGGAATGTTCTGACCCTTAACGATAGACTCGTAGGTCTTAACACGGCCGACAACATCATCCGACTTAACGGTGAGTATTTCCTGAAGCGTATATGCGGCACCGTAAGCCTCGAGCGCCCAAACTTCCATTTCTCCGAAACGCTGACCGCCGAACTGAGCTTTACCGCCGAGCGGCTGCTGGGTTACAAGCGAGTACGGTCCGGTTGAACGGGCGTGAATCTTATCGTCTACAAGGTGATGGAGCTTCAGGTAATACATATAGCCTACCGTTACAAGGTTATCGAACGGCTCGCCGGTGCGTCCGTCATAAAGCTGAGTCTTAGCGTCCGCGGTAAGCGGTATTCTTGAGAAATCAAGCTTAGCCGTGTTCTTGTACTCGTAATCGTCAGCCTTTGTAGCCTCCTCGGCAAGACTGAAGCACTTTCTGATGTCATCTTCGTGAGCGCCGTCGAATACCGGAGTACAGATATTCCAGCCGAGTGCTCTCGCCGCATAGCCCAAATGTACTTCAAGCACCTGACCGATATTCATACGGGAAGGAACGCCCAAAGGATTAAGCACGATATCAAGCGGAGTACCGTCGGGTAAGAACGGCATATCCTCGCTCGGAAGTATACGGGAAACAACACCCTTATTACCGTGGCGTCCCGCCATTTTATCACCGACGGAGATTTTACGCTTCTGCGCTATATAACAGCGTACAACAACATTGACTCCGGGGCTTAATTCTGAGGAATTTTCTCTTGTAAATACCTTTACATCAACGATAGTACCGTATTCGCCGTGCGGAACACGCAGTGATGTATCTCTTACCTCGCGTGCCTTCTCGCCGAATATCGCACGGAGCAGTCTTTCCTCGGCGGTAAGCTCGGTTTCGCCCTTGGGAGTTACCTTACCTACAAGTATATCGCCTGCGGTAACCTCTGCGCCTATACGGATTATACCTCTTTCGTCAAGGTCTTTAAGAGCGTCCTCGCCTACATTAGGTATATCCCTTGTAATCTCTTCCGGTCCGAGCTTGGTATCTCTCGCCTCAAGCTCGTATTCTTCTATATGAATAGAGGTATAAACATCATCACGCACAAGGCGTTCGTTTATAAGAACAGCGTCCTCGTAGTTATAACCCTCCCAGGTCATAAATCCGATGAGTGCGTTTCTGCCGAGTGAAATCTCACCGTTGCTGGTTGCGGGGCCGTCTGCAATAACCTCATGCTCCTCAACCTGTTGACCTACCGCAACTATCGGACGCTGGTTTATACAGGTTCCGTGGTTGGAACGGAGGAATTTTATAAGCTTGTACTCGTCTATTTCGCCGTTTTTGGCACGGATCTTTACGGTATCGGCGCTTACATAAGTAACCTCGCCGGCACGCTTTGCCAAAACAACAACGCCTGAGTCTACCGCCGCCTTATACTCCATACCGGTAGCAACTATCGGATTTTCGGGTCTTAAAAGCGGTACTGCCTGCTTCTGCATGTTAGAACCCATGAGCGCACGGTTGGTATCGTCGTTTTCAAGGAACGGAATCATAGCCGTCGCAACGGAAACCACCATTTTAGGCGAAACATCCATATAGTCAGCACTCGATGCCTCAACCTCATGGAAGCCGTCACGGTGACGGGCATTTACCTTTTTATTTACAAAATATCCGTTTTCGTCGAGCGGCTCGTTAGCCTGTGCTACGGTATACTCGTCCTCTTCGTCGGCAGTCATATAACGAACCTCATCAAGCACTCTGCCCGTAGCCTTATCAACCTTACGGAAAGGAGTTTCGATAAAGCCGTATTTATTGATTTTAGCAAATGTAGCAAGATAAGAAATAAGTCCGATGTTCGGTCCTTCAGGAGTCTCGATAGGGCACATACGGCCGTAATGTGTGTAGTGAACATCTCGAACCTCGAAGGACGCACGGTCACGGGAAAGTCCGCCCGGACCGAGCGCTGACAGACGGCGCTTATGAGTAAGCTCCGACAGCGGGTTTGTTTGATCCATAAACTGCGAAAGCGGTGAAGAGCCGAAGAATTCCTTTATAGCCGCTACAACAGGACGGATATTTATAAGTGACTGCGGTGTGATATTATCGGGGTCCTGAGCCTGCAGAGTCATCTTCTCACGGACAACACGCTCCATACGGGAAATACCGATACGGAACTGGTTCTGCAAAAGCTCGCCTACCGAACGGATACGGCGGTTGCCCAAATGGTCTATATCGTCAACACAGCCTACGCCGTGGGGAAGTCCCAGGAAATAGCTTACCGTAGCAAAAATATCGTCAACGGTAATATGCTTCGGGATAAGATCGTCCGCATGCTCAAGGATAGCCTCGCGGAGCTCTTCCTTGCTGTTTGTGCTCTCAAGAATCTCACGCAAAGCCGCAAAGGAAACATTCTCGTTAATTCCAAGCTCGTCAAGCTCTGCCAGTTCGTCGGGTGTAAAGTCGGTGAAGTCAGCAAGCCTTACCATGCCGTTTGAAAGAACCTTGACCTCTGTTACATTGCCCTCATTATCCATAACATTGATATAGGCTTCCGAAACACCCTTTCTCTCGATGGTCTCGGCAAGCTCACGGGTAACAGAGGTGTCACTGTCTGCTATTATCTCGCCTGTCATCGGGTCCGCAACAGGGCGTGACAAAACCGCACCCTTTATACGGGCGCCTATGGCTAACTTTTTATTGTATTTATAGCGTCCCACACGGGAAATATCATAACGGTGGGGATCAAAGAAAAGCTGTTCAAGATACGCCTTTGCGCCTTCGATTGTTACAGGCTCGCTCGGGCGGAGCTTTTTATATACCTCAACAAGCGCCTCTTCAACCGTTTTTGTATCGTCCGCCTCGATAGTGGCGGCAAATCTTTCATCATCGCCGAAAAGTGCTCTCAGCTGTTCGTTTGTGCCTATGCCTAATGCACGCATAAATGTCGTTATAGGCAGTTTGCGGTTTTTATCAATACGGACATAGAGAACATCGCTCGGAGCGGTTTCATATTCAAGCCACGCGCCGCGGTTCGGAATAATGGTTGAGGAATAAAGCTTTTTGCCGGTTTTTTCGTCAATCTTTTCGGCATAGTAAACGCCCGGGGAACGAACGAGCTGTGAAACTATGGCACGCTCCGCTCCGTTAATTACAAAGGTTCCGGATTCGGTCATCAACGGGAAATCGCCCATTGATACCTCGCTTTCCTTAATTTCGTCCTTTTCAACATTAACAAGCCGTGCAGTAACACGAAGCGGTGCGGCGTAAGTTGTATCTCTCGCCTTGCACTCCGTTACATCATACTTGGGTGTTTCGTCAAGGTGATAATCAACAAAGGTAAGCTGAAGATTTCCGCTGTAATCCGTAATAGCGGACATATCCCTGAATACTTCCTTAAGTCCTTCCTCGACAAACCATTTATACGAATCCTTCTGAATTTCGATAAGATTAGGCATATCGATGACTTCGTTGATTTTCGAAAAGGTCATTCGAGTGTTTTTACCCAACCGGACGGGTTTAACCATTGAAGTTGGCTCCATAGGCTTGCAATCACTCCTCTAAATATTTTACGGTAAACCGTAAGTGCTGCATAATATGATGAATAAAGACCGCCCGACAGCCGCTTGAAACAGGCTCTGCGGCAAAATAGGCGCACAATCCCCCATCATTAGTAATTCATTATTATAAAACAAAACCCGTAATTAGTCAAGCGGAAATTACAATTTTTTTCAATTCTGTTCCTTTTGTAAGCAAAAAAACCGCCTTTCGGCGGTTTTCCGTTTATTTTTGTTATTAATAAGCCTTGCCCCAGTAAAGCATATGCTTTGCTTTTTTACCGCAGCAAACGCATTTTCCGTCAATTTCCTCCTGCTCAAACGGGATACAGCGAGAGGTTACCCCGGCATATTCCTTAAGCTTGTCCTCACACTCACGGTCGCCGCACCACATAGCCTTTATAAATCCGGGCTTGTTGTCGGCAATTTCCTTCATCTCGTCAAGCGTATGCGCAGTAAAGGTCATATTTGCCCTGCGCTCAAGCGCTTTGTTATAAAGTCCGTCACGAACGGCTTTAAGCAGTTCGGGAATCTTGCTTTCAAGTTCGTCAAGCGATACGGTTGCTTTTTCACCGTTGTCACGGCGTACCACAACACAGCTGTTGTTTTCTATATCCTTAGGACCGAGCTCAATTCTGAGCGGAACGCCCTTCATCTCATATTCGGCAAATTTCCAGCCGGGCGTCTGCTCGGAGGTGTCAATCTTCGCGCGGCAAATCTTTTTAAGTCTGTCATAAACCCCGTTCGCCTTTTCAAGCACTCCCTCCTTGTGCATGGCAATCGGAACAAGTACAGCCTGAACGGGCGCTATTGCCGGCGGAAGTACAAGACCGTTATCATCGCCGTGGGTCATTATTATAGCGCCGATAAGGCGTGTCGAGGTTCCCCAAGAGGTCTCAAACGGAGTAACAGGATTGTTATTTTTATCCGTATACACAATATCAAAGGCTTTGGCAAAGCCGTCCCCGAAGTAATGGGAGGTTCCGCTCTGCAACGCTTTTCCGTCGTGCATAAGCGCTTCTATTGTATAGGTGCCCTCGGCTCCCGCAAAGCGTTCTTTTTCGGTTTTTTCACCCTTTACTACCGGTATCGCAAGATATTCCTCGGCAAAACGGGCGTATATGTTAAGCATTCTTACGGTTTCTTCCCTTGCCTCCTCGGCAGTGGCGTGAAGCGTATGACCCTCCTGCCACAAAAACTCACGGGAGCGCAGGAACGGACGGGTTGTTTTCTCCCACCTTACAACACTGCACCACTGATTGTAAAGTTTAGGCAGGTCGCGGTAAGAATGAACTATATCCTTAAAGTGGTCGCAGAACAAGGTTTCGGAAGTCGGTCTTACGCAAAGACGCTCTTCAAGCTCCTCATCTCCGCCGTGCGTAACCCACGCAACCTCCGGCGCAAAGCCCTCAACATGGTCCTTTTCCTTTTGAAGCAGACTTTCGGGAATGAACATAGGCATATATACATTTTCGTGTCCCGTTTCCTTGAACATACCGTCCATTATATGCTGTATGTTTTCCCATATCGCATATCCGTACGGGCGGATTATCATACATCCCTTAACCGAAGAATATCCGATAAGGTCCGCTTTAAGCACAACATCGGTGTACCACTTTGCAAAATCCTCATCCATTGAAGTAATGGATTTTACCAATTTTTCCTTAGCCATATCGGGGAGCGCCGAGGGCGCCCTCGTCCCCACCTTTCGTTTTTTACATATAACAAAAACTATTATAAAGCATACGGAAAAATTTTGCAACATTTTTTAACGCATAAAGCTTTAAAGAATAAAGTTTTAAAAAAATCATAAAAATATATTGACAAACGGACAAATAGAAGATATTATTTGTTTAGCATTTTTAATTTTGTGGGAGGCATACTTTAGTTATGGTATTCGAAAAAATAAAAGAGATTTTGGCGGAACAGCTTGACGCCAATGCGGACGATATGACTATGGATACGAAAATAGCCGAGGATTTAAACGCAGACAGCCTTGATGTTGTTGAGCTGCTTATGTCCATCGAGGATGAGTTCGAGGTTGAAATTCCCGATGAAGAAATTGAAAATCTGAAGACCATAGGCGATGTGGTTGAGTACATCCAGAAAAATATGCAATAATACGGTATATAAAAAATCTGCCGCAGGTGAGTGCCTGTGGCAGATTTTTTATAATTTATTTTGTCATAAGCTCGCATACAAGAGCGCTGTGCTCCGCAGGATCCGGTACGGTCTTCCCCCCTATAAGGCACGCCTCACCGTAAAGCAGTTTAGCGTACTTCGAAAGGGTTTCCTTATCGTCCGTGTAAAGCTTTTTAAGCTTTTCGGCAATCGGATGCGAAGCGTTTATTTCAAGCACAAGCTGAGCCTTGACCTTGTTCTGCTCCGCTCCCGGCATTGAATTAAGCACCTTTTCCATTTCGAGCGAAATACCGCCCTCGCTTGTAAGGCATACGGGATGATTTTTAAGCTTATTGGTAAATCTTACCGCATTGACTTTATCACCGATGCTTTCCTTCATAGCCTCAAACATATCCTTTGCGGCTTCATTTTCCTCGTTCAGCGCCTTTTTTTCGTCTTCGCTGTCGAGATTCAAATTCTCGTCGCATATGTTGACAAACTTTTTGCCGTCATACTCACCCATCATCTTTACGGCAAATTCATCGACATTTTCGGTAAGGTAAATAATCTCGTAGCCTTTATCCTTTACCGCGTCCGCCTGAGGCAGCATATCGATTTTTTCATCGGTTTCTCCGCAGGCATAATAGATAGTATCCTGCCCTTCTGCCATACGGCTTACATATTCTTTTAAGGTAACATATTTCTTTTCTGCCGAAGAACGGAAGATAAGCAGATCCTTAAGAGCGTCCTTATGCATACCGTAATCGTTGTATACGCCGAATTTAAGCTGTATTCCGAAAGCCTTGAAGAACTCCTCGTAAGCCTCACGCTCGTCCTTGAGCATTTTTTCAAGCTCGGATTTAATCTTCTTTTCAAGTGTTTTTGCTATAAGCTTTAGCTGCCCGTCGTGCTGTAATGTCTCACGAGAGATATTAAGCGACAGATCCTCGCTGTCCACAAGACCCTTTACAAAGCTGAAATAATCGGGCAGAAGCTCGGCGCACTTATCCATTATAAGAACGCCCTTGGAATAAAGCTGAAGTCCCTTTTCGTATTCCTTTGTGTAATAATCAAACGGCGGATGCTTAGGTATAAAAAGAAGCGCCGAATATGTTGCCTGACCCTCGGTTTTGGTATGAATTACTCTTGCGGGGTCTTCATAGTCATAAAATTTCTCCTTGTAGAAATTATTGTAATCCTCGGGCTTTATCTCGCTTTTCTGCTTTTTCCAAAGCGGAATCATACTGTTAAGCGTGCGAAGCTCGGTAACATCTTTGTATTCGGGTTCTTTTTTATCGCCTCCGTCCTCTTTCTTTACGGGTTCCTTTGTGGTGAACTCCATTTTAATCGGGTGGCGTATATAGTCGGAATATTTTTTAACAAGCGCGCTTATTCTGTACTGATCAAGGAACTCGTCGTAGTTCTCGTCGCCCTCGTTTTCCTTTATATGCAGAGTAACCGTTGTTCCGACCGTTTCCTTGTCGCACGGCTCTACGGTGTAACCGTCCGCACCGGTCGAGGACCAGCGGTATGCCTTGTCCGCTCCGTAAGCCTTGCTTTCAACCGTAACCTTGTCGCTGACCATAAAGGCGGAATAAAAGCCTACGCCGAACTGACCTATAATATCTACATTTTCCTTTTTCTCGTTTTCCTGCTTAAAGGCAAAAGAGCCCGACTTCGCTATTGTACCGAGGTTTTTGTCAAGCTCCTCCTCGGTCATACCGCAGCCGTTATCTATAACCTTAAGAGTGCGCGCGTCCTTATCGAGTTCAAGCCGTATTTCAAAGTCCTCGGGCGCAATACCCACCGCATTATCGGTAAGAGAACGGAAATAAAGCTTATCAAGCGCATCGCTTGCGTTTGAAATCAGCTCGCGCAAAAATATTTCCTTATGGGTATAAATCGAATTGATCATCATATCCATAAGCTTTTTTGATTCTGATTTAAATTGTTTTTTGCTCATTTTATATCACCTTTTTATTAAGTTTGACTTTAACTGACATATAGTATAAGCCTTTTTCTTCATTAATGTGTTAATTAATTATGAATAAACCTTTAATATCAGCACTCGTTTTGCTTGAGTGCTAATCAAGTGTCAAGCCATACCCCTCATATACTTGTAGAGAAAGAGGGTTATAATATGCTTTTAAACTTACTTATGGAAATAGCCTCGAGCATTTACTACTTTGCGCTCCATGTTAAGGGTGCCGGTTCGTTTCCGGCTCCGCTTTCAGCCGCAAGGGAATCGGAGCTTTTGGAAAAAAGCCGAGGCGGAGACCAAAATGCCCGAAACGAGCTTATAGAGCACAATCTGCGGCTTGTGGCGCACATAGTAAAAAAATATTACAACTCGGGCGCCGATCAGGACGATATGATCTCCATAGGAACAATAGGGCTTATAAAGGCGGTTTCGACCTTTAACAGCGAAAAAGGCATACGCCTTGCGACCTATGCCGCGCGGTGTATAGAAAACGAGATACTTATGTATTTCAGAAATCAAAAAAAATCGGCTCAGGATGTTTTTATAAGCGACCCGATAGACACCGACAAGGACGGAAACGCCCTTACGCTTATTGATGTTATAGCCGACGGAAGCGATATAGCCGAGGAGATTGACACGAAAATCAAGCTTGAAAAGCTTCGGGTGATACTTTCGGGCTGTCTTGATGAAAGGGAAAAGAAAATAATCGAAATGCGTTACGGTCTCGGCGGCAGAGAAGAGCTGACCCAGCGCGAAATAGCAAAAAAGCTTGATATATCAAGAAGCTATGTTTCCCGCATTGAAAAATCCGCACTTGAAAAATTACGGAGACAATTTTAAAATGTAACTGTAACCAGAGGATATTTTTTCCTGTCTATAAAGATGAGGGGGATGAAAAATGGAGGACAGCAGAATAACCGAGCTTTTTAACGAAAGAAACGAAAACGCTTTGACAGAAACCGAGCGAAAATACGGCGGATATTGCCACAGGCTGGCGCTCAGTATACTCGGCGATAAAAGCGACGCCGAGGAGACTGTAAGCGATATGCTTTTAAAGGCTTGGCAGTCCATTCCCCCTGCCAAGCCGAAAAGCCTCAGGGCATTTCTCTGTAAAATAACCCGTAATCTTGCGCTTAACAAAGCGGAACACCGCAATGCCGACAAGCGCGGCGGCGGTGAGCTTCCCCTTGTTTTGGACGAGCTTGATTACTGCGTTCCCTCAAAAAAGCTGACTGAGGACAGCGTGGACGCGCGATGTCTTACAGAGCTTATTGAAAGGTTTTTAAGTATGCAAAGGGCGGACAGCCGCATTATATTCCTAAAGCGGTACTGGTATATGTTTTCGGTAAGCGAAATAGCAAAGGAAAGCGGCTTTTCGGAAAGCAAGGTAAAGGTCAGCCTTATGCGTACAAGAAACGCGCTTAAGGAATTTTTGGACAGGGAGGATTTCAAGGTATGACCGGCAGGGATATTTTAAACGCGATAGGCGATGTTGACGAAAAATATATTGACGAAGCTGGCAAAAAATCAAAAACAAAAAAGGGCATAATTATAAGATTCTCGGCTATGGCGGCGTGCCTTTTATTGGCGGCGGCAGGCACATTTGCGGCTGTAAATATGACTAAAGGCGGCATTAAAAGCAAAGCACCGGAAGAATCTGCGAAATACGATTTGACCGCCGACGAAGCAGACGGGGAGATCAAAGCCGGCGAAACGGACGATAACGCGAATAAAGCGGGCGGGAGCACAAACGGAACAAACAAAAGCTCTGTCTCATCCGAATGCTATGCATCCCATATTAAAAAATGGGATGAAAAAGACAGTGCCGAAAAATTCAGCAACATCAAAATAAAAGACATGGAATACAGCGTAGCAAGCAAAACCGTTCCCGCAGACAAGGTGGCCGGCAAAATAACAAGCCTTACCGTTCTCGGAAAGGATGAATATACCGCAAGCGAATATGCCGCAAAGGCGGAAATTTACGGTATAAAGAACATCTCGTCCGACTGCGCCGCCGCCGTTAAGTACGAAAACGAGGATAAATATTACATCTGCCGCAACGCCTATTATACACCCGAAACGCTCGGGCAGTTTGCAGATGACCTTGACCTTAAAAATACGCTTGATTTCGGCGCTGTTTACGGCACGCAAAAGCAAAACGGAAAATCAAGCGATGTAGAATACTACGGCTGGGACAAGAAAAAAATATGGGAGCTGTTATTCTCGGACCAATCGGCAAAAGCCGTTAAGGATTACGATTCTGTTCAGATTGAGACGGCGATTGACATCAGCATAAATCTTCAATTATTAGGTTATGAAAACATTTCTCTTGCCGTATCCCGTGACGGCTATATAAAAACGAATATTCTGGATACGGGAAAGGCATTTTATATAGGAAAAGCCGCCACCGAAAAATTTATAAGCTATCTCCGGAACGAATGTAAAGCAACGGTGCTTGAAACCTATGATTACTCCGAACCGAATTATACGGGCGACGGGGATTCTACCGCTTCCCACTCTGTTCCTAACTGTAAAACCGTAAAGTAAGAGGTGTTGAAAATGACTGAAAGATGCAAAAAACTCATAATAGCGGCCGTAGCCTTTGTTTTGGGCGCCGCCGTGGGCGGAACAAGCGTATATATTGCAAAAAAGGACGCTGACGGCGGACAGACAGTTTCCCAAACTAAAACAACCGCTATGGTATCCGCCGCGGATTACGCTGCGGTTTATAAAAAAATCAAGGATTTCAAACCCGACATCTGGGAAAATATCAACTCATGGGTAGATGGGTATACAACTAATAACGGTGCCAAATCAGGCAGCACGAGTTTTGCGGAAGAAAGCGCCGCCTCGGATGACTACAGCGAAACCAATGTTCAGGTCGGGGGTGTGGACGAGGCAGACACCGTAAAGACCGACGGCAAGTTTATTTATATCTTAAAAAGTAATTATGACGAGACCGAGAAGATAATCAAAACCGAAATTAAAACGGTTGATATAAGAAACGGTGAACCTACACAGCTTAAAAGTATAAGCATTGACGGCTTCAAGACCTACGATATGTATTTAAGCGATGGAAGAATTACCGTTATCGGGACAGAAGACATAGAAAAAGATTCTGTTAAGGCGGTAATATACGATATAAGCGATCCCGCTTCGCCTAAGAAAATACAGGAATGTACCCAAAGCGGAGTATATTCGGAATCACGGCTTATAGGCGGTAAGCTCTATATAATTTCGAATTTCTGCATTGATACCGAGAATATCAAAAAGGCTCAGCCCGAAACCTATGTGCCGGCTCTTGACTGCAAAAATTATAACGGCACGGTAAACCCCGACAGCATTTGCTTTTACAACAGCTGCAGCAATCCCGAATACACCGTTCTCTCGGCTTATGATATAAAGGACGGCTCGCTTGTATCGACCCGTTCAGTACTCGGCGGAACCTGCACCGTATACGCAAGCACGGAAAATATAATCACCTCGTCATATCCGACGGACGGAAAAATTCAGATAACAAGGTTTTCGGCAACCGACGGAAAAATCGAGCTTGCTGCCTCGGGTGAGCTTAACGGCGAGCTTTTAAATCAATTTTCCGTTGACGAATACAAGGAGCATTTCAGATTTGTCCTTACCGACCGAAACGGCGAATATATGAAAAATTCGCTTGTCATACTTGACAAGGATTTGAAAAAAACGGGAGCCATAACCGACATAGCCGAGGATGAACAAGTCTACTCGGTAAGATTTATGGGCGATACCGTATACTTTGTAACCTTCAGGCAGGTCGACCCGCTGTTCAGCGCGGATGTATCCGACCCCACCGCACCGAAAATCACGGGCAGCCTTAAAATACCGGGTTTTTCAAACTATCTTTTCCCGTTCGGCGACGGAAAGCTTTTCGGTATAGGTCAAAACGCCGACGAAAAAACCGGCAGAACTACGGGTATGAAAATTTCGATGTTCGACATAAGCGACCCCGCAAATGTAACGGAATGTGCCAAAACAGACTTGAACGCTCCGTATTCGGAAGCGCTTAGCAATCACAAAGCGACCCTTGCCGACTCAAAAAAGAATTTGATAGGCTTTCCCGCCTACGGCGGCTCTAACAATACGGTGTATTACATTTTTTCCTTTGAGGACGGGAAATTTGTAAAAAAGGCAGAGGCGGACCTGCCGTACATCAACAGCGGATGCAGAGGGCTTTACGCAAACGGTGATTTTTATATAGCCGCTCCCGACAAAATATATTACAGTCCGCTTGAAAAGCTTGATAACTTTAAAAGCTTAGAGCTTAAGTAATAAAAAAACTCCTTGAAGACTTTGGTCTTCAAGGAGCTTTTTTATTCTTCCTTTGCTTCTTCCTCTTCGTCCGAAGCCTTTTCATTTACCTTTACGGTAATTTCGTGCGTCATAAATTCATCTGCATTGGTAACCGTAACAGTAAGATTTTTATGCTCAAAGGTGTAGCCGTTTTCGGGTATCTTTCCTGCCATTTCCGTAAGCCAGCCGTTGACCGTGGTAGCTTCCGTTTCCTCTTCCTCAAGCGAAAAGAACTCAAAAAAGTCTTCAACCGAAGCGGTACACAAAACACGGTAAGTATCGTTTCCGAGGTCTAAAAACTCGGAAACCTCCTCGTCCCGTTCGTCCCATATCTCGCCCACTATCTCCTCAAGTATATCCTCCATAGAAACTATACCCGAGGTCTCGCCGTACTCATTTACGACTATAACAAGGTGATTATGGTCGGTCTGCATATCCTTGAACAGCATATCAAGATTAACCGTTTCAGGAACAAAAACAGGCTGATGAAGAATATCCGAAAGCTTGAAATCGGGTTCTCCCCTGTTAAGGAGATAATCCCTTGTGTGGAGAATACCGATTATATGGTCCTCTTCCTCGTCATACACGGGAATTCTTGAATAGCCCTCCTGCTCGATTATTTTGATTACCTCTGCGTCATCCGAGTTTACCGTAAGGCATATAACCGATTTCCAGGGTGTCATAACATCTTCAGCCGTCATTTTATCAAGCTTGAAAACATTTTTTATGTATTCAATATCGTCCTGATCGAGCGTACCTTCGTCGGCACCTGCGTCAAGCATTAAAACTATATCCTCTTCCGAAACCGGATCCTCTTTTTCGTGGGGGTCAATACCTATAAGGCGCAGTACCGCATTTGTCGATACGGTAAGGAACCATATTATAGGACTTAAAACCGCCGCAAGGAAGGATATGACGCCGCAAACGGCGTTCGCAAGTTTTTCCTTGTGCTTCATAGCAATTCTTTTAGGAACAAGCTCGCCCAATATAAGTGTAAAGTAAGATAAAATAATCGTAACCACAACTACGGCGACCGTATTCATGGTTCCCGAATATTTAGCCGGTATGCCGAAAGCCTTTATAAAAAATCCCGAAACCTTTTCGGCAAAGTTATCCGCTGCAAAAGCGGACCCTAAAAAGCCTGCAAGCGTAATGCCTATCTGTATTGTTGAGAGAAACCTTGTCGGCTCCTCGATAATTTTAAGCATTTTCTTTGCTTTTTTATCGCCCTCGTCCGCGAGAGCGTGAACCTTTTTCTCGTTAAGCGAGATGACCGCTATCTCCGTAGCGGCAAAAAAAGCGTTAAGCGCAATAAGTACAATCTGCAGCAGCAGTTGCTTTAACATAATGTAATTAAACCTCCGATAAATTAAATATAAGTTTTAAGGCCGGGCGGCTGTACGCCTTAACTGCGATAGACCGAGAAAACGCTGTAACCGCAAGCAGCCACATAAACACAATATTTAATCTGAGGCTTAAAAGGATCTAAGTGCCTGCTACTTCGGGGTAGCGGATCCACAAAACCAACTCCTTTTTAAAATATTGTCTTTTATTATATTTCATATTGTGCAATAAATCAAGTGTTTTTAATAATATATTGCACTTTCTATAAAAAATGCCTTTGCGGTTTTTAAACCGCAAAGGCATTTTTCTATACCACAAAAATCTGAACCCAATACCAATTATCGCCGCTTTTTACCGAACTTACCGCAATTCCCGTAAAATTACTCCGCAAAATATTAGTTCTATGCTCTTGTGAATACATCCAACCGGTTGCTGTGCCGGTATTACTGTACATAACATTGTAAGGTGTATCAAAGGCATTGCCGGCTCCTATGTTTTCTCCTATTCCCCTGACTTTATAATCTCTTACCAAAGTATTAATCAGCTCTGTTCCCTCATCTGTCACCATTGTACCATCGGGCCTTGTGTGACTGAAATTATTTATAATTTCATTTAAACGAGTATCGGCTAACCACTGTATGTCTCCTCTGTATTCAAGGCTTTTAAGACCCTGTTTGCTGCGTTCTGTATTAACAAGCTTTAAAACCTCAAGCTGAGTGGCGTTAGGCGTATAGGTGTTGGTCAGTTTTGCGATTTTCTCAATTTCTGTAGCACCGCAAACCGAGCATTTCCTTGTTTTTTCTCCCTCGGCCGAAGTAGTTGCCTGTCTTGTAACCGTCCACTCCCCAAAGCTGTGACCCTTTTTGGAAACGGTCTTATCTTTATAGGATTTTCCGCAGCTGCACTCGTGCAGTGTATAGCCGTCCGCCGTGCAGGTCGGTTCAATAACCTTTTCGGTGTAGCTGTGTGTATGCGCCGCGGTGCCGCTCACTTGAGAAACGGTACTGCTTTCCTCCGAGACAGACGAACTTTCATCCGACGAAACAGGCTCTGATACAAAAGAGCTGTTATCGGAAACGGAGATTTGCGAATTTTCCGATTCGTTACCGGACTTTTTACATCCTGCCATCATACCTGCCGCAATCAGCAATGACACCGCAACGGCAATATATTTTTTAAATAACATAAATTTTCCCCTTAACAAAATTATACTTCGGCCTTAAAGCCCATAAGGTTCAACCACTTACAAGCGCATCCGACCCAAGCGGCAACATGGTCAATTTTCCCGTCTACATTATTGTTGGTAAGGTAATCCGCTGTAGAAAGCCCGTGCCATCCATACGGATATATATGCATCTCAAACGGTATTTTATACTTACTGAGGGCAGAAGCATAAAGCAGACTGTTCATTACCGGAACGCAGTTATCTGCCGCGGTATGCCATATAAACGCCGGAGGAGTGTTTTCCTTAACCAAACGGTCGCAGGAATATTTTTTCACATCCTGCTCTGTTATCTCCTTTTTACCCAAAAGATTATAGAAGCTTCCGAGATGCGCGTGGGCCGGATCAGCCGTTATAACGGGATAGCAAAGCACCGAAGCGTTTACCGCCTTGCTTTCGGGGAATACCTCCCTTACCTCCTCGCAGTCGTAAGCGGTGGAATAATGCGCCGCAAGATGACCGCCTGCCGAAAATCCCATTATGGCAATTTTTGAGGTATTGCAGTTCCAACTATCCGCATTTTCATATATAAGCTCCATAAGCGCCGCAACCTCACGCAACTGAGTGGGGAACTGATGTGACGCCGTAGAATAGGTTATAACAAAAGCATTAAAGCCCTGGGCTAAAAACTGAAGCGCTACCGGCTCGGACTCCCTTTCGGAACACATACAGTACGCACCGCCCGGACAAATTACCATACAGGGTCTTTTCTTGTTCTGTCTGCCCATTTCAGGCATATTGTACGGCAGATATACCTCTACCGTGGGGTCGCAGCCATTCTCTCCGAGAAACGGGAATCTATCCTTTAGGTGTATAATTTCATGCTTCATTATTCTTTCTCCTTAAGCAATTTTTGCCTTTCTTTATAGTCGGGCATATATTTCTCAACAAGAGCGTAAAATGCGGGTGAATGATTATGGTGCGCTATGTGTGCCAATTCGTGCACCACAACATAACGGACGGCTCCTTCGTGGTATGCCATAAGCCGCCACGAAAAGCAAAGCCCGTTTTTTGCACTGCACGAGCCGAACCTGCCCTTTGCCGAGGTTATTTTAACGCTTGTGGGTTTTAATCCCATTATATCCGAATACTCACTTACAAGCTGCGGTATTCTTTTCTTTGCCGCCAAGCGCAACTCCTCTTCACGGGAATCAACCCGTTCATCCAGTTCCGCCCTCTTGCGGACTGCCGAAAGCTTTTCCGATATCCAGCCGCTGTATTTTGTTACGAATTTATCTATTTCGGCGCCGCTCATAACGTAAGGCGCGCGGACAAGCACCGAGCAATCCCTTTTAACCTCAAGTCCGACAGTTTTTCTGTAAGAGCGTTTTACGGTATAATTCAATTTTTTCACCCAAAACACAGGCGGTGTCTGCCAAGACGCAAACACCGCCTTTGAAATTTTAAAGAATGGTCATTATATTGTTGAAATTAAGTTCCTTTGTTTTATTGGAAATCATAAACCAGTCAACAATAGTAAGTATACCGCAGCAGCCCGCTGTGAGAAGCTTTAAAATTCCCATTCCCACATCGCCTATCATAAAGCGGTCGATTCCGAGACTTCCTAGGAAGATCGATATAAGCAAAAGCGTGGTCGGGTCCTTAAGCTCAACCGTTGATATAAGCGAAAATTTGCTTTCATCCATAGCCAACAGCTTTTCCTTTATGTACATTATTTTATCAGCAGGAAAATACTTCTGATTAGTCATAATATACATATCTACTTTATTTTGATCCATAATCATATCCCCTTATCTTTGATTATGGTTTCATTATACATTACACGGTATAAAAAAGCAATATGTATTTTAAAAAACAATTCTTAAAAGATATACCGCAAAGGTGCATACCGCACCCGTTATTATAACGGTGTTTTTTACCGCGGGTTTAAGTGGGAAAAGCCTTGCGTGCAACGCAAAAAGCAATACCAGCAGAAACGGCAGGGCCATAGGGTTAAAGTACACATAGCCCGCAATATCGCCCCTTAAAAGCGAAATCATTGCCCTTGTCATTCCGCAGGTAGGACAGTCAAAATGAAGAAAGTATTTTACGGGGCATTTTATCGGCAATAAAACATAAACCGCCGTTACCGCAACCGCTGTTAAATGAACAAGAATAACCTTTTTGACGGATATATTGCTCATTTTTTTACCTTTACGGTAAATTCCCTGCCGCATTTAGGGCAGACCGTTTTGTGCGTGCCTATGCGTCTGGGCAATTTAAGTATGGCTTTGCAGGACGGGCATTTTTTATATATGTGGCACTTATCGTTACGGCGTTGCTCGTGAAGCTCCCGTTTGCGTTTGATAAAGTGTACCTTTGTGACAAACCGGATGTTCTCACTGCGGCGTTTTTCGGTATTTCTTGAAAAAACCCTGAAAAGCGCATAGATAACAAGCGCGTAAATTATAAGTTGTAAGATAAGCGAACGCAAAAATACATTGATTGCCGCCAAAACGACCGAAAGAATGAAAAAAGCAAAGAACAGCTCGTCCGGACCGTTTCTTCCGCTCATAAAGCGCATAAGTCTGTATCTGAAGTCCATTTGCTTTTCCTCCTTTCCTTTGCTTTTATTATATTGCAATATAAGCCTTATTTTGTTAAGAAACGATAAATAAAGTTTATATATTTTGTTTATCACCGCAAAGCGCCCTTGCGGCAAGTCCGGTAGCGAGAGTATCGCCGAGCTGCGTAAAAACCGCCGCCAACAGCGCCACCTCGTCCTCACTGTAACAGCCGAACAGCATATTTGCGGCGGCAGTAACAAAAGCAGTTGTCTCACACGGGTTCATAATTTCACCTCTTTACGATATACATTATATTCTGTGTTTACAAAAAACGGTTCTTTTTCTTTCTCCCGGTATAAATATTTTTAACACCGAGGAGATTTATTATGTACCACTGCAACGAATGTAAAACCGAGTTTACCGCACCCGAAAGAACGGCGGAGACCCACGGACTCAGTTTGCCGCCGTATGAGGTTCTTTCACTGTGTCCCGTTTGCAAAAGCACGGATATTGAAGAAATTACGCATTACTGCAAATGTTGCGGCGCGCGGCTCAAAGGAGATGCGGAGTATTGCTCCGAGCGTTGCAGAACACGGGGCGAGGAAATGCTTGAAAGAGAACAGCGGCACCGTGAATTTTTAAATACATCACCGCTTTTAACGGCTATGCGCGAAGCGGACGAATACAACAGAACGCACGGAACAGATTACAGTTACGGGCAGTACACGGCGATTATAGAGCCGAAAATCAAAAGAAGCAAGGACGGCAGAAAATGAACAACAAGGAAAAAAAGGAATATCTATCGCTTTATATGCTGCAAAACGCAAAAATAAACCGTTTAAAGGAAATGGCACGGCTCAACCCCGCCGATAAAGCAAGATATTCTTCTGAAATAGCAAAATCGAAAAAATTGAGAAAAAATATTGAAAAAAGCATAGAAGCGGTTGACGGCGGCGTGCTTTCCGAGCTTTTGTACTGTAAATACATATGCGGCAAGCCGCTTATAGAGGTAAGCTACCACATTAATTACAGCCTGCGCCAAACCGAAAGACTGCATATAAAAGCACTGAAAAAACTGGAAATTTAAAATTTCCTCTTTACAACCGCACATAAAAATGCTAAACTTTATTCGGAACAAATGTTCTTTTCAAAGGAGCGGATTTTATGCGTGACAGGGTGATACTTCACTGTGACCTTAACAACTTTTTTGCTTCCGTATCTCTTTTAAGCAATCCAACGCTTAAAAATCTTCCCGTGGCGGTTTGCGGAGATAAGGAAAACCGTCACGGCATAGTTCTCGCCAAAAACGATATTGCCAAAAAATTCAATGTTAAAACGGCAGAGGCAATATTTGAAGCGAAAAGAAAATGTCCCGACCTTGTAATACTTCCGCCCTTAATGGATGAGTACAGGTGCTATTCGGAGCTTGCAAGAAAAATATATTCCCGATATACCGATATGATAGAGCCGTTCGGCATAGACGAATGCTGGCTTGATGTTACGGGCAGTACGCTGATTTTCGGGGACGGCAGTGAAATTGCGAATAAGATAAGAAAAGATATTAAAACAGAGCTCGGTATCACGGTTTCCGTGGGAGTAAGCTTTAATAAAATTTTTGCCAAGCTCGGCTCTGATATGAAAAAGCCCGACGCCGTTACCGTAATAACAAAGGACGGATTTAAGGATAAAATATGGACGCTCCCCGTGTCGGATATGCTTTTTGCGGGACCGCATACCGCCGAAAAGCTTAGAGCCGTCGGCGTATGCACAATAGGCGACCTTGCGGTATGCGACAGCGCGCTTCTCAACCGTCTTCTCGGAAAAAACGGAGAAGAATTAAAGCGCTATGCCCTCGGGGAAGATAATTCACCCGTTGTTACCCCAACTCTTGATGGCAAACCTAAGAGCATAGGCAAATCGATAACCTCCGCAAAGGATTTTACAAGCTTTGATGAAGTCTGGAGCGTGTTTTTATCTCTTTCGCAGTCGGTTTCGGACTCACTGCACCGACACGGGCTTTACGCCTCGGGCGTACAGGTTCATATCCGAACGGCGGCACTTAAGGTAAAGGAATTCAGCCGTACCTATCCCGAGTCAACCGACAGCGCTTACGCTATTGCGAGCAGAGGAGCCGAGATTTTAAAGGAAAATTACGATTTTAAGGAGCCTCTGCGTTCGGTGGGTATCCGCGCGATTTCGCTTAAAGACCTAAGGACGGCGGTACAGCAGGATATATTCGGGGCTTCCGAAAAACTTGAAACGGAGGAGAAAATCGAAGCCTCTATATATGAACTGAGAAAAAAATTCGGCGACTCAAGTATACGCCGTGCGTCCGCGGCAAAATAGAAAGCTTTACAAAATCCGTCGCTTTGTGTTATAATGCGGTAAGATAAAACATTAAGGCTTTAGGGTGACGGTTAAAATGCAATATAATGAAAATTATAACTACGGTGAAGATTCAAGAGACCTGTACTCAAACTCCGGTAAAAGAAATTCGTATGAGGATATATATTCAAGGTCCCGTACGGCGCCTGACGTCAGACATTCGGACAAGCCTCCCGTAAAACGCAAAAAAAAGAAAAAACGCACGGGTAAAACCGTGCTTTGCATAGTTACAATAGTGCTTTGCTGTGTTATTTTAGCACTGGGCGGAGCGTATGCGTATGTGTACCGAACCATTGATAAAATCGAGCGTGAACCGCTTGACAGCGCGGACCTCGGAATTACAACCGAAAATTATTCCTCGGTTAAGAATATCGCGTTTTTCGGCATAGACACAAGAGAGGACAATGATGTAGGCAGAAGTGACGCCGTTCTTATCCTAACGGTAGACAGCAAAAACAAAAAATTCAAGCTTACCTCGATAGCCCGTGATACATATGTGGAAATTGACGGGCATAAAAAGGACAAGCTTACCCACGCATATGCCTACGGGAAATCCCAGCTTGCGGTTAAAACCCTTAATAAAAATTTCGGGCTTGAAATAACCGATTATGTGGCGTTTAACTTCTTCGGTCTCGCGAGGATTATTGATAACATAGGCGGAGTTACAATAGATGTAACCGAAAAGGAACGGGTGGAAATGAATAATAATATTTTCCCCGAAATGCGTGACTTGGGAGTTGACTGCCCGAATATCGAAACCGCCGGAACACAGGTTCTTAACGGCGGTCAGGCTGTTTGTTACGCCAGAATACGCCACACGGACAGCGACATTCAAAGAGGAAACCGCCAAAAGACCGTTCTTATGGCGATGTTCGCGAAAATCAAATCGGGAAATCCCTTTAAGCTTCCCGGCATTGCGGAAATGGCAATAAAGCAGTGTAAAACCTCGCTTTCCACCAAGGATATTATGAATATAGGCATTAAAGCAGTAGTAACCAACCCGAAATTCGAGCAGTTAAGTATTCCGAATGACAACATAGAGTCGTCCGGTAAAATGATAGGCGGAGTATGGTACTATGTTTACGACCTTTCCGCCGCTAAAAAAGAAATCAACGATTTTATTTTTGAGGAGAACTACTACTCGCCCGACGCCGTGGCAAGCCGCCTTGCCGAAAGCTCGTCGCAAAATTAATAAGGAGCCTTACGGCTCCTCTTATGCAAATATATCTCTGTAACCCTGACTCTGACACATTGAAACATAATCGTCTCCCGCAATTATGATATGGTCGATCAGCTTTACATTAATGTGTTCAAGCGCATTCTTTATATCCATTGTTACAGCTATATCCTCCTTACTGGGAACTGCCGTGCCGTTCGGATGGTTGTGCGCTATTATCGCACAGACCGCATTGCGGTTTATAACGGTTTCAATCACCTTTCTTGTAGAAACACTGACTTCGTTTACATTGCCTGACGCCAGTATATCAAATCCGAGCATCTTTCCGCTGCCAGAAAAGCTTATAACCGAAAAAACCTCTTTTTGATAACCGATATATTGGTTCATAAGATAGTCGCAGACGTCATCCACCCTCATATACCTTTTACCCTTGGAATTTTTCTCCGTATGGTATATTCGCGTAAGCAGGACTATAAGCTCAAAAAATGCCGCCGTATTGGTGCTTATACCCGGAATTTTAACAATTTCCTCCGCAGGCGCGTCAAGTATGCCCGATATAGAACCGAAACGGTTGAGCAATTCGTGTGCCATCTCATTTGTGTCCTTGCGCGGTATGCTGTAAAACAGCAGCACTTCCATTATTTTATGCGGCGGTGTGTTCATATCGAATCCCTTTTGCAGGAATTCCTTTTTAACACGATCTCTGTGACCGTCGTGTAAACCTTCCTTCCCCATTTTACCCACCCCTGAAATTACTGAAAATTATTATAATACCGAATTTCCGAATATTCAAGATACCGCACAAATTTTTTTAGAAAAGAGCAGCTATGAAATCATTTACCGTTACAAAAAACGACGCTTCTGTCCGTCTTGACAGGTTTATAACGAAAAACTGTCCGTCTCTGCCCACATCGCTTATGTTTAAGTATATAAGAACAAAGCGAATAAAAGTAAACGGAAAAAGAGCCGAAATAAGCACAAGACTTAACGAGGGCGATACCGTAGACGCATATATAAACGACGAATTTTTTGTTTCAGGCAAGCCGAAATACGATTTTCTTTCCGCTCCCGACAAGCTTGATATAGTGTACGAGGATGAAAACATTTTACTTGCCGACAAAAAGCAGGGTCTTTTGGTTCACCCCGACAAAAACGAATATAACGACACGCTGATAGCGAGAATACAGCACTATCTTTACAATAAGGGCGAATATCTGCCTGACGCCGAAAACAGCTTCCGCCCCTCCCTTGCAAACCGCATAGACCGCAACACGGGCGGAATAGTAATAGCCGCTAAAAACGCCGAAGCCCTCCGCGTACTTTGCGACAAAATAAAAAACCGTGAAATCAGCAAAAAATATCTTGCTGTTGTTCACGGCACACCCAAAAAGCCGTCCGACACGCTTGAAGGCTTTTTGGAAAAGAACGAATCAAAAAACAAAGTATATCTTACCTCACGCAAGACCGCAGACAGTCTGACAATAAAAACGCGTTACACGGTAATTGACAGTAAAAACGGGCTTTCACTGCTTGATATAGACCTGCTTACGGGTCGTACACATCAAATCAGGGCACATATGGCGTCAATCGGTCATCCGCTTTTGGGCGACGGAAAATACGGCAAGCTTGCCGCCGATAAAAAGCTCGGCTTTAACAGACAGACGCTTTATTCTTACAGGCTGGAATTCAAATTCACGACAGACGCCGGCATACTTGAATATCTAAACGGTAAAAGCTTTCATGTAAACAGGGTATGGTTTGCGGACGAGCTTTTCGGTGAAAAATATAAAGAGCTTTTTTGAAAAATCAAGGGCACGCAAAAGCGTGCCCTGTATTCTTTTCTTAAAGCCCCTTTGTCTTTTCAAACGCCGCCTTTACAGCATCCATAACGGCACCCTTAAAGCCTGCGTTTTCAAGACTGTGAACTCCGGCTACGGTTGCCCCTGCCGGACTGCACACCTCGTCCTTGAGCTGCTCTATATGCTTATCGCTCTGAAGAGCAAGGCTTGCGGCACCTATAACCGTCTGCAAAGCGTATTCCTCCGCCTTAGCCCTTGTAAGACCGCATTCCACGCCTGCCACGGCAAGAGCGTCGGCAAACATATAAACAAACGCCGGTCCGCAGCCCGATACCGCGCATGCGGCGTCGATAAGCTTTTCTTCTACTCTGTCAACCTTGCCGGCATTTCGCATATAATTGCAGAAATCCGTAATTTCATCCATAAATACGCCGTCCGATGCCGCAAAGGGAACTACCCCCTCGCCTATGGAAACGGGAGTGTTGGGCATTATTCTTATTATGGGGAAATCCGCCCCCAGCATTTCGCTGTAGCTTTCTATTTTAATGCCTGCCGCCATTGTAACAAGTATAAAGCGGTCCTTTCTTTCCGCCAAAACGCTCTTTATTTCTCCGAGCATTTCAGCCATCATCTGCGGCTTTACACCCAAAAATATGTACTGAGCATCCTTTGCAACCGTTTTATTGTCCGCGGTGCGGCAACTAAGCTCATCCGCCAGCATTGCCGCCTTTGCCTGTGTTCTGTTTGCAAGAATCATCTCATGCCCGGGAAGAACCTTTCTTATGGCTCTTGCTATTGCGGAACCCATATTGCCCGTGCCTATAAAGCCTATTTTATATTCAGACATACCCGATTACCTACCTTATCTGACCGTTTCCGGAAATAATGTACTTATAAGTGTTAAGCTCGCAAAGTCCCATAGGTCCTCTTGCGTGGAGCTTTTGGGTAGAAATTCCCATTTCGCATCCGAGACCGAACTCACCCCCGTCGGTAAACCTTGTGGAAGCGTTCACATATACCGCCGCAGAGTCCACTCTTTCGGTAAAATAAGCGGCGGCGGCTTTGTCCTCGGTTATTATGCTCTCGCTGTGGTGCGTTGAGTGTTCGGCTATATGTTTTACCGCTTCTTCAACTCCGTCCACGATTTTTACCGCCATAATATAATCAAGAAATTCCGTGTCAAAATCGTCCTTTTCGGCAGGAGAAGCGTTTATAATCTTACATACCTCGGCGTCTCCCCTTATTTCTACCCTGTTTTTAAAGCATTCTTTGAGCTTTGGCAAAAATTCGGCGGCAATCTTTCTGTCAACAAGGCATACCTCCGCCGCGTTGCATACAGAGGGTCTGCTTGTCTTTGCGTTATCCGTTATTTTAACAGCCATATCGGTATCAGCGCTTTTGTCAACATAAATATGGCATATGCCCGTACCTGTTTCTATGCAGGGTACGGTAGCGTTTTCAACGCAGGCTTTAATAAGTCCCTTTCCGCCCCTCGGTATAAGAAGGTCTACATATCCCACGGCGGTCATAAGCTCGTTCGCGCTCGCTCTTGATGTATCCTCGACAAGACTTATGTAATCCTCGCTTAAATCAGCCTTTTTAAGTCCGTTTTTAAGCGCCGCCACCACTGCTTTTGCACTGCAAAACGCTTCCTTACCGCTTCTCAGCACCGCTATATTACCGCTTTTAAAGCACAGAACCGCCGCATCCGAGGTGACATTCGGGCGGCTTTCGTATATTATCGCAACCACGCCGAGCGGAACCGAAAGCTTTTTAATATCAAGACCGTTTTCACACCTTGTTTCACTCAAAATCCTGCCTACGGGATCGGGCAGCTGCGCCACCTTACGCATTCCATCCGCCATTGCGGATATACGGCTGTTATCAAGTTTTAAGCGGTCTATCATAACCTCGCTTATTTTACCTCTTGCGTTTTCAACATCGGTTCTGTTAGCCTCAAGTATACTGTCGGCGGCGGCTTCAAGCGCATCCGCCATAAGCATAATCGCATTATTTTTAGCATCCGTATCAAGCGGAGCCGAGGAAGCGGACAATTCCTTTGCTTTTTTCAGTATTTCAGCCGTTGTCATTACTTTTCCCCGACCTTTCTTGCCAAAAACTTAGTACCTGCCTTTTTGCCCTCGATTATATCGTAAAGTACCGCAGGCTCTCTGCCGTTTGCAATTACCATATCTATGCCGGCTCCCGTGGCGATTTTTGCGGCATTAAGCTTAGTCGTCATTCCGCCGGTGCCGAGCTTACTTCCGGCTCCGCCCGTCATACTCTCTATTTCGGGTGTTATTTCCTCAACTGTTTCAAGCAGAACCGCATTTTTATCTTTGTGCGGGTCGGCGGTGAAAAGACCGTCTATATCCGAAAGCAGTATAAGCAGATCGGCATTTATTGATTTTGCGACTATCGCACCCAAAGTATCGTTATCGCCTATTACTATTTCATTTGTGGCAACCGAGTCGTTCTCGTTTATAATCGGTATCGCGCCCAGTTCCAAAAGCCTTAACATTGTGTTTTCAAAATTACTGCGGCGCTCGCTGTGGTCCACATCGTCGCCCGTGATTAGAATTTGGGCGACAGTATGATTATACTCCGAGAAAAGCTTGTCATATGTATACATAAGCTCGCACTGACCTACCGCCGCCGCCGCCTGCTTGGTTCTTACATCCTTGGGCTTTTCGTTTAAAAAAAGCTTTCCGGCTCCCATACCTATTGCTCCGGATGAAACGATTATTATTTCGTGTCCCGCATTTTTAAGGTCGCTCATAACCTTGCAAAGCTCTTCCACCCTTTTTATATTAAGAAGTCCCGTAGGATGTGCCAAAGTCGAGGTTCCGAGTTTTATTACTATTCGCATTTTTTACTCTCCGTCAAGTTATTATTGTATCTATTATACTCTATTAAATCGGCGATTTCCACTGTTAAATAAAATTTTTAAAAAAACTATTGATTTTACCGCTTTAAAGTGATATATTATTAACATAAAATCAAAGGGGAGAAACCAAGTGAAATTAAAGAAAATAATTTCGGTTATTACGGCTTTGAGCATAACAGCCGCTCTTTGCGTGTCGCTTTCCGGCTGCGGAGAGAAAAAGACAAAATATAAAGTAGGTATCTGCCAGCTCGTTCAGCACGAAGCTCTTGACGCCGCAACCAAGGGCTTTAAAGAGGCTCTTAAGGAAAAGCTCGGCGACGATGTTGAGTTTGACGAACAGAACGCCGCAGGAGAGCCTAATAACTGCACTACCATAGTAAACCAGTTTGTATCCGGCAAAGTCGACCTTATTTTCGCAAACGCTACGGGCGCTTTGCAGGCTGCCGTTTCCGCTACGGACAGTATTCCGATAGTCGGAACATCAATTACCGACTACGCAACCGCGCTTGAGATAAGCGATTGGACGGGAAAAACCGGCATAAATGTTACCGGCACATCGGATTTGGCTCCGCTTGAGGATCAGGCGAAAATGATAAAGGAACTTTTACCGAACGCTAAGGCCGTGGGTATTCTTTACTGCTCGGGTGAAGCAAATTCCAAATATCAGGCTACCGAGGTTGCAAAACACCTTAAAGAACTCGGCATTGAAAGCAAGGAATTCACAAGCGCCGATTCAAACGATTTAGCACAGGTTGTAACCTCTGCCTGCGCCGCGGTTGACGCAATTTACATTCCTACCGACAATACAATGGCTTCAAATACCGAAATTGTCAACAACATCGCCGAACCTGCCAAAATCCCGATCATAGCAGGCGAGCAGGGCATCTGCAAAGGTTGCGGTATCGCAACTCTTTCAATAGATTATTACAGCATCGGTAAAAAAGCCGGAGAAATGGCTTACGATATTCTTGTAAACGGCAAGGACCCTGCCGATATGGAAATCGGCTTTGCTTCAAGCCTTACAAAGAAGTATATGGAGTCCCGCTGCCAAAAGCTTGGAATAACCGTTCCGAGCGATTACGAGGCAATTCAGTAATTTTAAAAAAACAATCGTAAAGCGATAGGGCGTAAAATACCCTATCGCTTATTGCGGTTTTTGAAAGGAAAAACATAATGCTATCATTTATCAGCTCTCTTCCCGGCGCCGTTGCACAGGGCGCAATTTGGGGTATTATGGCGGTCGGCGTCTATATTACCTTTAAAATTCTCGACCTCGCGGACCTCACGGTAGACGGCTCGTTCGGCACCGGCGGCGCTGTTCTTGTGGTATGTACGGCAGGCGGAATGAACATATGGCTCGCAATGTCGGCGGCACTTATCGCAGGATGTCTTGCGGGTCTTGTCACAGGTGTGCTTCACACAAAATTCGGCATACCGGCAATCCTTGCGGGTATACTTACGCAAATCGCCCTTTATTCGGTAAACCTACGTATTATGAGCGGAAAAGCCAATCTCCCCCTTTCCGTAATGAAATATAAGGACATACTTCTCGTAACGCTTCGCAACATAAACAAATCGCTTATAGTCTGCGCCCTGTTTGTGGCGGCAATTATAGTTATTCTTTACTGGTTCTTCGGCACGGAGCTCGGTCATTCGCTGAGGGCTACCGGCTGTAACCCCGCAATGGCAAGAGCAAACGGAATAAACACCTCAACCAACAAAATAATCGGGTTTGTTATTTCAAACGGTCTTGTCGCCTTGGCAGGCGGTTTGCTTGCGCAGTATCAGGGCTTTGCGGATGTAAATATGGGCAGAGGCTCAATAGTAATCGGTCTTGCCGCAATAATAATAGGCGATGTTGTTTTCGGAAAGCTGTTTAAAAACTTTGCGTTAAAGCTTTTCGGCACGGTTTTGGGCGGCATAATATACTATATTGTAATTTCCTTTGTGCTGTGGCTCGGTCTTCCCGCAAACGACCTTAAAATGCTCACCGCCGCAGTGGTTGCGCTCTTCCTCGGAATACCCTACTGGAAAAGCAAAATAGCGGAAAAACGCATCAAACAAATCCCCGGAGGTGAAACCAATGCTTGAGATCAAAGATGTGCATAAAACCTTCAATCCCGGAACAATAAATGAAAAGAAAGCCCTTAACGGACTTAATCTTACCCTTAACGACGGTGATTTTGTTACGGTTATCGGCGGTAACGGCGCCGGAAAATCGACTATGCTTAATATGATAGCCGGCGTTTATCCGGTAGACAGCGGCTCCATAATAATAGACGGTATTAATGTGACAAAATTGCCCGAACACAAGCGAGCCAAATATCTCGGCCGTGTTTTCCAGGACCCGATGATGGGTACCGCCGCGGATATGTGGATAGAGGAAAATATGGCGCTTGCCTCAAGAAGAGGGCAGATAAGGGGTCTTAAATGGGCGATAAACAATAAGGAGCGCGAGCAATTCAAGGCTATGCTGTCCGAACTTGATTTGGGTCTCGAAGACAGACTTTCCGCAAAGGTAGGATTGCTTTCAGGCGGTCAGCGTCAGGCTCTCACGCTTTTAATGGCGGTTATGAAAAAGCCGAAGCTTTTACTGCTTGACGAGCATACTGCGGCGCTTGACCCAAAGACCGCCGCAAAGGTGCTTGAGCTTTCGAATAAATTTATATCTGAGGATCACCTTACCGCAATGATGATAACGCATAATATGAAGGACGCCATAGCCTACGGCAACCGCCTTATTATGATGAACAACGGTAAAATAATCCTTGATGTATCGGGAGAAGAAAAGAAAAAGCTTACGGTTGAGTATTTACTCGACGCATTTACAAAATTAAGCGGCTCTGAATTCGCAAACGACAGAGCGCTTTTGAATTAAAGCTGCAAAAAATAAGCTTCGGCAAAATGCCGAAGCTTATTTTTTATTCATTGAAAAAGCGTTTAATTTTATCGGTAAAGCTCTTGCGGGTCTTATAGTTCTTCTCGCCCGTAAGCGCTTCAAACTCCTTAAGCTTATCCTTTTGCGCTTTGCTAAGCTCTTTCGGAACCTCAACCACAACCTTTACATACTGGTCGCCTCTGCCGGAGTAGTTGAGCCTTTGTATACCCTTTCCTCTCAGCTTAAATTCGTCGCCCGGTTGTGTGCCCTCGTGTATGTTAAGCTTAACTTTGCCGTCAAGCGTGGGGACGATAACCTCGTCGCCTAATGCCGCTTGGGTAAAGGTTATCGGTATCTGACAGTAAACATCGTAGCCCTCTCTCTCGAATATCGGATGGGGGCGTACATTTACATTAATGCGAAGATCGCCCGACGGTCCGCCGTTTGCTCCGGCGTCGCCGCCGCCCCTTACATTAATTATCTGTCCGTCGTCGATACCTGCCGGTATATCAACCGTCTGCTCAACAGTATGTCTTATCCTGCCCTTTCCCGCACAGGTATGGCAGGGCTTATCTATTATTTTACCTGAGCCGTGGCAGTTATCGCAGACCTTTTGAGTCTGCATAACGCCGAACGGAGTACGCTGTGTAGCCGATACTTGACCCGAGCCGTGGCAAACCGGACAGGTTTTGGGCGTCGAGCCTTTTTCCGCACCCGTGCCGCCGCATTCCTTACAGTTTTCAATCTTTGTAACCTTTACGGTCTTACGGCAGCCCTTAGCCGCCTCTTCAAACGAAAGATTGACCGCCGCCGCAGTATCGTTTCCGCGTCTCGGAGCGTTCGGGTTTGCCCGTCTGCCGCCACCTCCGAAACCTCCGCCGAAAAATGAGCTGAATATATCGCCCAAATCTCCGAAATCACCGGTAAAGCCGCCGCCGTAAGCTCCGCCGCCTGCTCCCGCGCCGAAATTCGGGTCAACGCCCGCATGGCCGAACTGATCGTATCTCGCGCGCTTTTCTTTATCCGACAGAACCTCGTAGGCTTCGTTTACCTCTTTAAATTTCTGCTCAGCTTCCTTGTTTCCGGGGTTTAAATCAGGGTGATATTTTTTAGCCATTTTGCGGTAGGCTTTTTTCAGCTCGTCGTCCGACACCGATTTATCAACGCCGAGAACCTCGTAATAATCTCTTTTTTCTTCAGCCAAAGTAATTTCTCCTACAAGTTTAATATGTCAAATCAATCCGGTTTTTTACGCCGGATTGATTTTTAAGAAATAACCTAATTACTTTTTGTCGCCGTCTTCAACATCGGTGTAATCAGCTTCATAAACATTGGAATCGTTTCCGCCGTTCTGTGCCTCACCCTGAGGAGCGGCATTTTCTGCGCCCTGCGGATTAGCCGCCTTGTAAACCTTTTCGCTTACCGCGAAAAGCTCCTTTTGCAACTCTTCCTGCTTGGCCTTTATAGCGTCGGTATCTTCACCCTTAAGAGCCTCCTTAAGAGCTTCCTTGGCAGTTTCAATTTTGGATTTTTCATCAGCCGAAAGCTTATCGCCGAACTCGCTTACGGTCTTTTCGGTCTGATAAATCATCTGATCGGCGTTGTTGCGAATGTCAACCGATTCACGGCGCTTCTTATCCTCGGCGGCATACTGCTCGGCTTCCTTAACAGCCTTATCAATATCCTCTTTGGACATATTGGTGTTCGAGGTAATTGTAATGTTATTTTCCTTGCCTGTGCCGAGGTCTTTAGCGGAAACATGAACTATACCGTTAGCGTCTATATCGAAAGTAACCTCAATCTGAGGGATTCCGCGCGGAGCCGGAGCTATTCCGTCAAGGTGGAATACGCCGAGGGTCTTGTTATCCTTCGCAAACTCACGCTCGCCCTGTAAAACATGAACCTCAACAGAGGTCTGACCGTCCGCGGCGGTCGAGAAGATCTGACTCTTTTTAGCCGGAATGGTAGTGTTACGGTCGATTACCTTTGTGGAAACGCCGCCCATTGTTTCAATACCGAGTGACAACGGAGTAACATCAAGGAGAAGCAGACCCTTAACATCACCGCCCAAAACGCCTGCCTGCAAAGCTGCGCCTATTGCAACGCACTCATCTGGGTTAATGCCCTTGAACGGCTCCTTGCCCATAAAGTTCTTTATAGCTTCCTGTACGGCAGGAATTCTTGAAGAACCGCCGACCATAAGAACCTTGTTTATCTCGCTCTTGTCAAGACCCGAGTCGGAAAGCGCCTGGCGTACGGGCCCCATTGTAGCATCTACCAAATCAGCGGTAAGCTCATTGAATTTAGCCCTTGTAAGGGTGGTTTCAAAGTGCTTAGGACCTGTCTGATCTGCCGTTATAAACGGAAGATTGATGTCTGCGGTGGTCATACCCGAAAGGTCTATTTTAGCTTTTTCGGCAGCCTCTTTAATACGCTGCATAGCCATCTTGTCGCCTGAAAGGTCAATGCCCTGCTCAGCCTTAAAGGTGTTTACGATATAATCCATAATCCGTTTATCGAAGTCATCGCCGCCGAGTCTGTTGTTACCGGCAGTAGCGAGAACCTCCTGAACGCCGTCGCCCATTTCGATTATCGAAACATCGAATGTACCGCCGCCGAGGTCGTATACCATAACCTTCTGGTCGTCTTCCTTATCAATGCTGTAAGCAAGAGCCGCAGCAGTAGGCTCGTTTATGATACGCTTAACTTCAAGACCGGCAATCTTGCCCGCATCCTTGGTTGCCTGACGCTGAGCGTCGGTAAAGTAGGCAGGAACGGTAATAACAGCCTCGGTTACCGGTTGACCGATGTAAGCCTCGGCATCTGCCTTTAATTTCTGCAAAATAATTGCCGAAATTTCCTGCGGAGTGTACTTCTTACCGTCAATTTCTACTGTGTGTGAAGTACCCATTTCTCTCTTTATAGAGCTTATGGTGCGGTCCGGATTGGTAATAGCCTGACGCTTAGCAACCTGACCTACCATTCTTTCGCCTGTTTTTGAAAACGCAACTACCGACGGAGTTGTTCTCGCTCCTTCGGCATTGGCGATAACGACCGGCTCGCCGCCTTCCATTACCGCTACGCAAGAGTTTGTTGTACCTAAGTCAATACCTATGATTTTTCCCATAATATATTCCTCCAAATGTTTAATCAGCTGTTTTTAATTTGCTACCTTTACCATTGCCGGTCTTATAACCGTATCTCCGGTACGATAGCCCTTTTGCAGAACCTCGGCAATCACATTTTCGCCAAGCTCCCCGTCCTCGATATGCATTACCGCCTCGTGAAGTGTCGGGTCAAATGCGTCGCCCGGCTTTGCTATCTCGTCAATTTGAAGCTTTCCTGACAAAGCCTCAAACTGCTTGATTATCATTTCAATGCCCTTTAAGTAATCGGGACTTTCTCTGTCGGCAGACGCCGCTCTTTCTATATTATCGATTATCGGCAAAAGCTGTTTTATTATTCCGGCTCTTGCATACTCGGCAATACCTGATTTTTCACGCTCTGTCCGTTTTTTGTAATTATCGAACTCGGCAGCCGTCCGCAAAAGAATGTCGTTTTTCTTTTCAAGCTCTTCCTTAAGCTTTTCAATCTCCGCATCCTTTTTGGATTTTTTTTCCTTTTTGGTAGCTTCCTTTTCTGTTTTTTCTTCGCCTTTTGCTGTCTCCTGCTGAGACTCTGCCGACGCTTCTTTTTCTTCCTTTTTTATTTCTTCAGCCACTCGTTATTCCTCCATATCCTTTTGCGCTTGAGTCATTAATTCCGTAAGCTTAAGCGCTGTATATTCAACGCTCGGAATTATCTGGTCATAAGACATTCTGTTAGGACCTATAATACCTACGGTGCCTTTATACTTATCCTTACCGCTGTACCTTGCGGCGACTATGGCGTCGGAATTAAGCTCGGTAAAGCCCGTATCGTTTCCGAATATCACGCCTACCCTGCCGTCTATTCCGTCAAGAAGCGACAGCATCGGTTCTCTCAGATTTACAAGCGATATTATCCGTTTTGCGGTTTCATCGTCGGCAAAAACATTGTGAAGCGCCGCCTCGCCCGAAAGGGTAACGCTTGAAGCCTCCAAGCCCTGCGCCATTTCGAACACCGCCGAAAACACAGGCATAAGAGTCAGCGCGTCAAGTCCCGCGTCGGCGGTAAGTCCCTGCATATAACCCTTTGTAAGGTCGCTTACTTTTTTGCCGTTTATTTTTTTTTCGGCTATATCGGTAAATCTTTCGATAAGAACAGGTTCGCTTACCATATCGGTCCTGATAATGCGGCTTCTGGTTCTCCCGTCCGCCGTAATAAGCACTATCATAACCGCCTTTTTGCCTATCGGTAAAAGCTCGATTCGCTTAACCTTAGGTCCCGTTTCAATAATGAAGCAGGTGACAGCCGGAAGTCCCGTAAGTTCTGACAAAAGCTTGCCCGCAATTTCAGGCAGCTTTTCCGGTGCCGAATGAATATCCGAAAAGCCCTTATCTATAAAGCTTTTACTGCCCTCGGAAAGCTTTTCGGGCGTCATAAGCGTATCTACATATATTTTAAAGCCGTTGCTTGTCGGAATCCGTCCGGCAGAGGTATGCGGCTGAGCCAAGAGACCAAGCTCGCACAGTTCGCTCATTTCATTCCTGAGCGTTGCGGAGGACGGTGAATTTTTAAGAATTGCGTTAAGCGCCTTTGAACCCACCGGCTCGCCCGTCTTTATATAGGTTTTGGCAACTGCAGCCAAAACTGCTTGTTTTCTCGGCGACAGCTCCATCTTCGATACACTCCTTTTGGCATTAGCACTCTGTGCTTTCGAGTGCTAACAATTATTATTATATCCCCTGTTTGCGATTTGTCAAGGGTTTTTAAAAAATAATTTGACTTTTCCTGACCTTTTACAAATTGTTCATAATTTAAAGCCGAAATTATCAAATAATCGGATTTTTGAAAAAAACTATTGACAAACCCCACCCTTTAGTGTGATAATAATATAGGTTATCATAAGGGTGTATTATACCCTTTTCCTATTATCTTTGTTGGTGATACTAATGCGAATCATTACAGGCTTAGCCAGAGGAGCCAGACTTTCGGCACCGGACGGGCGGGAAGTCCGCCCTACTCCGGAGCGTGTAAAGGAAGGAATCTTCAGCGCTTTACAGTTTGATATTGAGGGCAGACGGGTGCTTGACTTATTTGCAGGCTCCGGTCAGCTGGGACTTGAAGCATTAAGCCGGGGAGCCGTAAGTGCGGTTTTTGTTGACGCCTCGGATTCCTCGCTCCAATATGTTAAAAAAAATATTGAAAGCACGGGGCTTTCCGGTAAGGCGCGCGTTGTCCGCTCGGATTACGCATCGTTTACCGCTGCAAGCCGCGATGTGTTTGATATAGTGTTTCTTGATCCGCCGTATTCGGCAGGTCTTTTGCTTCCGGCATTAAAGGCGGTTCTGCCGCTTATGAGCGACCACGGCATAATTGTGTGCGAGCATCCGCCGGAGGTTAAGCCCGAAGAAACGGTCGGCGGATTTAAAATAAGCCGCACCTACCGCTACGGCAAGGTTTTGGTAACCGTTTACCGAAAAGGGGAAGATAAATGAACGAGCGCATAGCAATCTGCCCGGGCAGCTTTGACCCCGTAACATTCGGTCATTTGGATATTATCACCCGTGCCGCAAAGATGTTTGATAAGCTTATTGTGGTTGTCGCCTCAAACGGTGCAAAGCACTGCTCCTTCACGCCTGAAGAGCGCGTGGATATGATAAAAAAATGTATCCCTACTCTAAATAATGTAACGGTTGAACACTATGACGGTCTTCTTGCGGATTATGCCGCAAGCAAAAACGCCACCGCCATAATAAAAGGATTACGGGCAATGTCTGATTTTGAATATGAATTTCAGATGGCGCTCACCAATAAAAAGCTTAACCCGAATGTGGAAACGCTTTTCCTTACGACCGCAAGCCGCAATATGTATTTAAGCTCAAGTATGGTTAAGCAGATAGCGAGTATGGGCGGAGATATTTCAAGCTTTGTACCCGATGCCATAAAGGCAGATATAATTAAAAGAATTTGTGTTAAAAAGTAAGAAGACGGCGATCGAAACCGTGGCAGTTTCGATCCTGTCGCACCAAAAACAGTAATATTTACGGAGGAATTTAAAATGACACTTGACGAATTACTTGAACAGTTTGACGAGGTTTTGGACAGCGGTATTAAAATACCAGGCAGAAAAACCGTAGTTGATATCGAAAAGCTCCGTGCCGTTGTTGACGATATCCGTCTTAACATTCCGGCGGAGATAAAACAGGCAAAGGGCATTGTTGCCGACCGTGCGGATATTATTACAAACGCAAAGCGTGAGGCGGACGGAATTATCCGCAGCGCCGAGGAACGCGCAAAGGCTATGACCGCACAGGAGGAAATCGTAAAGCTGGCTCAGCAGAAGGCTGCCGAAATAATCGCAACCTCACAGCAAAAAAGCCGTGAAATGCGTAAAGCGGCTCAGGATTTCGTTGATGACATTATGCGCCGCGCGGACGAGGGTCTCACCGCCAATTTGGGCGAGGTTAGAAAGACACGCGCCGCATTAAAGCAGCAGATTCCTTCCGCTAAGGAATAAAAATTACCAAATAAAATTTTCATATTAAAGGCTTAGACGGAGACGGCGGTTTTTAAAATGCGTTTTCAAGCGATTCGGGGACGGTGCAAGCCCGATAAACGCCGAAAACCGGTATCACTCCCGAGCCGACAGCCGAAATCGGGCTAAAGGACACCACCCTTTTATTACCGAATTAAGCCGCTCCGGTTTCCCCCGTTAAAGGGAACGCAGATGTTTGTCTGCCGTAATAGGTGGTTTTAAGAAGATTATTTGCTTCGTCCTATTATGGGACGGAGCTTTTTATTTGAAAGGAGTAAATTCAAGATGTATAAAAGTATATCCCCGAACCTTAACTTTGTTGAGGAAGAGAAAAAGGTTGAAAAATTCTGGGAAGACGAAAAAATATTCGAAAAAAGTATAGATTCAAAGGCAAAGGGCGAGCCGTATGTTTTCTATGACGGTCCTCCGACCGCAAACGGCAAGCCGCACATCGGCCATGTTCTGACCCGTGTAATAAAGGATATGATTCCCCGTTACCGCACAATGAAGGGCTATATGGTTCCCCGTAAAGCAGGATGGGACACGCACGGACTTCCCGTTGAGCTTGAGGTTGAAAAGCTTTTAGGTCTTGACGGCAAGGAGCAGATAGAGCAGTACGGTCTTGAACCTTTTATAGAGCACTGCAAGGAAAGCGTATGGAAATACAAGGGTATGTGGGAGGATTTCTCAAAAACCGTCGGATTCTGGGCGGATATGGAAAACCCCTATGTTACCTATGACAATAATTTTATAGAGTCCGAATGGTGGGCGCTTAAAAAGATTTACGAAAAGGGTCTTCTTTATAAGGGCTTTAAGATAGTTCCCTACTGCCCCCGCTGCGGAACTCCGCTCTCCTCTCACGAGGTGGCTCAGGGCTATAAAAGCGTTAAAGAGCGCAGTGCGGTAGTCCGCTTTAAGGTTGTGGGCGAGGACGCCTATTTCCTTGCCTGGACGACTACCCCGTGGACGCTTCCCTCTAACGTTGCGCTCTGCGTAAACCCCGACGAAACCTACTGCAAGGTAAAGGCGGCAGACGGCTATACCTACTATATAGCAAAGGCTCTGCTTGATAAGGTTTTGGGCAAACTTGCGACGGAAAATACTCCGGCTTATGAAATAATAGAAGAATATAAGGGCAGCGAGCTTGAATATAAAGAATATGAGCCGCTTTTCGATTGTGTAAAGCCGGTTTGCGAAAAGCAAAACAAAAAGGGTCATTATATCACCTGCGATACCTATGTTACCATGACAGACGGTACAGGCATAGTTCATATTGCGCCTGCGTTCGGTGAGGACGACGCAAAGGTCGGCCGCCGCTACGATTTACCCTTTGTTCAGTTTGTTGACGGCAAAGGAAATCTTACCGAGGAAACTCCGTATGCCGGCATATTCGTAAAGAAAGCCGACCCGATGGTGCTTAAGGACCTTGACGAAAAGGGACTGCTTTTTGACGCTCCCAAATTCGAACACGACTATCCCTATTGCTGGCGCTGCGACACTCCGCTTATATACTATGCGCGCGAGTCTTGGTTTATAAAGATGACCGATGTTCGTGACGACCTTATCCGCAATAACGACACTATCAACTGGATACCCGAAAGCATAGGAAAGGGCCGTTTCGGCGACTGGCTTAAGAATGTCCAGGATTGGGGTATCTCCCGTAACCGTTATTGGGGTACTCCGCTTAATATCTGGCAGTGCGAATGCGGCCATATGCACTCTGTCGGCAGTATTGAGGAATTAAAGGAAATGTCCGACAACTGCCCCGACAATATTGAACTGCACCGTCCTTATATCGATGCGGTCACGATTAAATGCCCGCACTGCGGCAAGCAGATGCACAGGGTGCCCGAGGTTATAGACTGCTGGTTCGACTCCGGCTCAATGCCGTTTGCGCAGCACCATTATCCGTTTGAAAACAAGGAGCTTTTCGAGTCTCAGTTCCCTGCCGACTTTATTTCTGAGGCGGTTGACCAGACAAGAGGCTGGTTCTATTCCCTGCTTGCGATTTCAACTCTTATTTTCAACAAGGCACCGTATAAGAATGTTATTGTTTTAGGCCATGTTCAGGACGAAAACGGTCAGAAAATGAGTAAATCAAAGGGTAACGCCGTTGACCCGTTTGAGGCTCTTGAAAAATTCGGTGCGGACGCGATACGCTGGTATTTCTACACGAACTCCGCTCCCTGGCTCCCCAACCGTTTCCACGATAAGGCTGTAACAGAGGGTCAGCGCAAATTTATGGGTACGCTTTGGAACACCTATGCGTTCTATGTTCTTTATGCCAACATTGACGAATTTGACCCCACTAAGTATTCGCTTAAAGACTGCAAGCTCACGGTAATGGACAAATGGCTTTTATCAAAGCTTAATTCAATGGTGCAGTCGGTCGACGATAACCTTGCCGATTACCGCATACCGGAAGCCGCAAGAGCGCTTCAGGAATTTGTGGACGATATGAGTAACTGGTATGTCCGCCGCGGCAGAGAAAGATACTGGGTACAGGGTCTCCCCGAAGATAAGATTGCGGCGTATATGACCCTTTACACCGCGCTTGTAACAACCGCAAAGGCCGCCGCTCCGATGATTCCGTTTATGACCGAAAGCATTTATCAAAACCTTGTCAAAAGCGTTGACAAAACCGCTCCCGAAAGCATACATCTCTGCGATTTCCCCACTGTGGACAGCAGTGCGATAGACAAATCACTTGAAGAGAATATGGATAAGGTTCTTGAAATAGTTGTTTTGGGCAGAGCCGCAAGAAACGGTTCCTCGCTTAAGAACAGACAGCCTCTCGGCACAATGTATGTTAAGCTTGACGGAAAGCTCGACGGGTATTATACTGATATTATTCGTGATGAGCTTAACATCAAAAATGTAATCTTCACCGACAAGGTTGACGATTTTGTTTCCTACCGCTTTAAGCCGCAGCTTAAAACAGTAGGCCCGAAATTCGGCAAGCAATTAAATGAAATTCGCACAGCACTCTCCGAAATAGACGGCAACAAAGCGAAAAAGCAGTTAGACGCCGACGGTTCTCTTACCTTAGAGCTTCCGTCAGGTACGGTAGTTCTTCAAACCGAAGATCTGCTTATCGAAACCGAGCAGAGAGACGGATTTTACACGGTAAGTGACAGAGGTATAACCGTTGCGATAGACACCACGCTTACCAAGGAGCTTATCGAGGAAGGTTTTGTACGCGAGCTTATCAGCAAAATACAGACTATGCGTAAGGAAGCCGGATTTAATGTAACGGATCATATATCAGTAACATTAAGCGGCAGTGATAAGGTAGCCGAAATAGCCCTTAACAAAAAGGACGATATAGCCGGCGACACACTTACCGACTCACTTACAGCGGCCGAACCCGACGGATATGTTAAGGAATGGGATATTAACGGCGAAAAGGTTTCCATAGGTGTTAAAAAGGTATAAACCGAAAGGAGTTTTCCGAAATGGATGACAATTTTTACACTGACCAAGGCTTTGAGGACATCAGCTCATCTTCTCTTCCTCACACAAAAAGCAGTATGAAGGTTATAACCCAAAACTACGGCAACGGCGTTTTTAGGCATCTTGATAAAATAATAAAGGCTATTTCCTTTATAGTCGCGATAGCTGTTTTACTTTTGTTTGCGGCAGTAGGCATTGTGCTTGTTATGCTGGATAAGATATTCGCCGTTGTTGCGGTGGCGGTATTTATTGTGGGAATTATTCTTTCGGTAATATCACTTTTCCTTATCTACGCAATCGGGCATTTGATTTCACAAAACAATGAAATAATAAAAAAACTCTGAAAAAAACATTTGAAATTTTTCCCGTTTCGTTGTATAATAAGCCTCAACGAGTAGCAGAAATGCGTAAGTCCGGTTAAGGACTTACGCATTTTTTCTTTTATTACGGAGGTAAATTTAAAAATGGAAGAACAGTCTCAGTCATATCTGACAACCGAAAAGGTCGGCAAGCTTATGGTGAAATACGCCGTTCCCTGCATAATATCGCTCTTGGTGGGTGCGCTGTATAACATTGTAGACCAAATATTTATCGCAAATGCGGATTATCTCGGCTCGTACGGAAATGCGGCAAATACGGTCGTTTTTCCGCTTACGGTCATTGCGCTCGGTATAGCCGTTATGTTAGGCGACGGTTGCTGTGCGTTTGTAAGCATATCGCTCGGTGAAAAGAGGACAAAGGACGCCTCGTGCAGCGTCGGAAATTCCGTAACGCTTTGCGTGCTTGTAAGCTTAATTCTGACTGCGCTTTACTTGCTTTTTAATGAACCGATACTCACCGCATTCGGCGGAAATGTAAATGCCGAAACCTTTAAACTGTCAAAGGAATATTTTTTCCCGATTACCTTAGGTATTCCGTTTTATATTTTCGGTCAGGCGATGAATCCGATTATCCGCGCAGACGGCAATCCGAAATTTGCTATGCTCTCAATCCTTATCGGTGCCGTAATCAACATAATTCTCGACCCCGTTTTTATATTTGTTTTCAGATGGGGTATGATGGGTGCGGCAGTCGCGACGGTAATAGGCCAGATTGCAACGGCTGTGCTTTCGGTTTGGTATCTTTGCAGGGCAAAAACAGTTAAGCCCCGTATCAACGACTTTAAGCTTAACGGCAGAGTTGTCGGCAGAACCATATCGCTCGGTCTTTGCAGTTTTTTGGCTCAGATTTCCCTTGTCGCCGCAATGGCGGCAATCAATAATATGCTTCGTAAATACGGAGCCTTGGATCCCGTTTTCGGCAAGGAGCAATATGCGCAAATTCCCATGGCAGTAGTCGGAATTGTAATGAAATTCTTTCAAATTGTCATTTCCGTTGTAATAGGAATGGCGGCGGGTTGTATCCCCATTGTGGGATACAATATGGGCGCTAAAAGACCGGAACGGGTAAGTAGCCTGTTTACAAGACTGCTGATTGCGGAAGCCTGCGTCGGAGCGGTGGCTTTGTTGACAGCAGAGCTTTTTCCAAATTTTCTAATCGGTATTTTCGGTGCCGCAAACGAAAGTGTGTATTACACGGATTTTGCGGTAAAGTCTTTCAGAATTTACCTTTGTATGCTGATTTTAGCCTGCGTTAACAAAGCGACCTTTATATTTTTACAGGCTATGGGAAAGGCAGTTCAGTCAACCATGCTTTCTATGGCGCGTGAGATTGTTTTCGGCGTGGGTCTGGCGCTTTTACTGCCCACTGTTTTCGGACTTGACGGCGTGCTTTATTCTATGCCTGCGGCAGACATTCTTACAGCCGTAATATCAGCGGTAATTATTATAAAAACCTATAAACAGTTGGGAACGGCGATTTCAAACAGCCGTTTATAATGCAGTATCCGTTTGTTATTATATTAAAGGAGAGCTATAAAGGATTTACGAAAAAAATACGGATATTAAAGAAGAAACCGAGCACAAGCTCGGTTTCTTCTTTAAATAATAACGCCCCTTTTGCAAGCTCCCTTACATTTTCCGCAACCTACGCAGGTATCCGGACATTCGTTTTTGAAAATTTCAAGGCTCAATATCGCAATTGCCCGAAAAACATTAATTATATATAAATAAAAATACCCGAACGGCCGTTAAAGCTGTCCGAGTATTCCTCTTAGTCAATCAAAACCACGGGCTTTATAAGACTTTGCGGCTTGTTATGCATAAGCTCAAGCGCTTCGGGAATTTTATCAAACCCGTTAAAAATATGGGTGACAAGCAATTCCGGATTTATTCTGCCGTATTTCACAAGGCTCGCCAGTCTTTCTATACGACGCCTGCCGCCCGGCATGAGCCCGCCGTTTATTTGTTTATGCGCCATACCATTTCCCCACGGAACTAACGATATACTTATTGCTCCGCCGTCGCCGAAATAATTCACATTGCCGATTTTTCCTCCGGGTTTTAACATTCGTACCGCCTGTTCGACCGTTTCCGCTCCTCCGCCGGCAATGATTACCTTGTCAACGCCGTTGTTATCGGTTTTTTGCAAGACCTGTTCCGCTATATCGCCGTCTTTATAATTTATTATATCGGCAGCGCCGTAATCCTTTGCAGCATTAACGCAAATTTGCCTTGATCCGACGGCGAACACACGGGCGGCTCCGTGCATAACCGCTCCCGCTACCGCCATAAGACCGACAGGTCCTATGCCGATAACGCAAACAGAATCACCGAATTCTATGTCGCACAGCTCTGCGCCGTGAAGTCCCGTAGGCATCATATCACATAGCATTACCGCCGTCTGCGGTTTTATATCATCCGGCAAATGCGCCATATTTCCGTCCGCTTCGTTTACATTGAACAGCTCCGCAAAAACACCGTCCTTGCAGTTTGAAAATTTCCAGCCGGCAAGCATACCGCCGGAATGCATCGGATAGCCGTCCTGAGCCTCCGCAGAGCCCCAATCCGGTGTAATTGCGGGAACTATTACCCTATCGCCGGGTCTGAAGCTCTTGACAAGCTCTCCCGTCTTATAAACAACACCTACCGCCTCGTGACCGAGCACCATATTGTGTCTGTCCCCGAGCGCACCCTCGTACACCGTGTGAATATCCGATGTGCAGGGAGAAACCGCTATCGGACGCACAAGAGCGTCAAGCGGTCCGCATTCAGGTTCCGGCTTTTCTATCCAACCCGTTTTCCCTACCGAAAGCATCGCAAAACATTTCATAAAATCACCCTATTGCAGTATTTATACTGATATCTTTTCCGAATAATATAGTGTTTATTTAAAAAAGTTGTTGCAAATTTCTCGTATTGTGGTAAAATGTATGTTAATGGGGGTTTAGCTCAGCTGGTCAGAGTGCCTGCTTCACACGCAGGAGGTCGGCGGTTCGAGCCCGCCAGTCCCCACCAGGCCGTATGCGGTATGTGTGCAAATTTTACAGCCGCATCCGCGCAAAGATAGCGTAGCCTTTATTTGCACAAGGGTGATTTCAAAGCAAGTAAAACCTTGCCGCTATACCAAATTTTTGCCCCGCATCAGCGGGGTTTTTCAGTTCATAAAAAGACGGATGTAAAACTTGCGTTTTACATCCGTCTTTTTACTTAACACGCTGTCTTATTGAAAAGTGAAAGCCATTTTTCGACAATCTTTTCTTCTGTAAAATCAGAAGCACGCTCAACAGCATTTTTGCTGTAATTAAGTCTTAATTCAGGGTTTTCCATCAATTCACATAAGGCTTTGCCGAAAGAATCGAAATCGCCGTCGGCAACAAGTATGCCGTTTCGGTTGTCGTTTATAATTGCCTTAGGCCCCACACGCACATCAAAGGCAACAACCGGCAATCCGCAGGACATAGCTTCTATCAACACAAACGGGAAGCCTTCCGAATGAGATGTCATAGCATAAACCGAAGCCCTTTTCATCGCCGCCAGCACATTATCATGCGAAAGCGCACCGGTGAAAACAACCGACTCCTTTATACCTGACTCATCGGCAATATCCGTAAGGCTCTGCTTTTCCTCTCCGTCACCCACAAGATACAATTTCCAATCCGGATGCATTTTCACGGTTTTTGCCCAGATTTTAAGCAATCTGTCGAATCCTTTTACCTTATGCAATCTTCCTACCGCAATGACAATCTTCTCTTTTTTTTCAAAATCAACCGTAAAACCCTCGGTATCAAGAAAATTCTCCATAGTTATACAACAGGTATGTTCATTTTTACCTTTCATCAACTCTTTAATTTCCTGCGTGAGCGAATCTGTCAAAAGGGTCAAATAATCAATATTTGCATAACGGTTTTTTATATTGGACAGTAACCGTTTGTCAAAGCAATGGTCGTGGTGCAGCTGTGCGATTTTCAATACATTTTTATTCCCGTATTTTGAAAGCAAAACGGAATGTTCGTTTCTGGTGGAAATAATAATGCCGTTTTCAATCTGCTTTATTCTTTTTATAAGCGCTGTTTTTTTAAGCCTCAGAACCTTTAAAGAATAAAGCCCCTGCTTTAAAATTTTTAAAGGATTTTTCTGCCTGACAGCCTCTAAAAATTCCTTTTTATTAGGCTTTACATCCGTTAAATACTCGATTTTTACCTCCGGAGAAATGCTGTACGCCGGATCGCCCAAATTATATAAGGATAAAATTGTAACATTATAACCCTTTTTCACAAAAGCATTGCTCATAAGTGAAATGGCCATTTCTACCCCGCCATGCTCAAGATGCAGGGCAGTTATATATATATCGTTTTTCATCAATCTTTCACCGCTGTTGTTCAATGCATCTTTCAACCAATCGAATCATGTTTTCTGTATTACTGGTAAAATGCTTTGGTATAAATTCGGGGACCCTTTGCAAAGCCTCTCCCAAATCATCAACCGAATATGAAGGCAAAATAAATCCGGAGGTTGCAAAATTTTCAATAATTTGAAGCTGATGATCATTTACATGCTCGCCATATTCATGCAGACGGGGGACGGCTATTACTTTTTTGCCGTAATTCAAGCCCGATATAATGCTACCCACTCCGCCGTGTGTTATTAACAAGCCGCAATTTTTAATAAGCGCATCAAATTCATCTGCGGGAATCAAATCAAAAATCTTCATACGGTCGGATTTATATTTAGTGTAGCCGGCTTGTACAACTACCTCCTCATTTATCCGACCTTCAACAATCAAGCTTTCGATTTTTTTAATTAAACGAATAAAGCTCTTATCATTTGTGCCTAATGTTACTAATATCAATAAATCCAACCTCCAAATACGGCTTTCGGATACAGCTCCAACATACTTTCCCACTGAACAATGAAAACATCCGCTATGGGATAAACCATACTTCCCGCTTTGGTTTTAGTTCTGCTGTTTGCAAAGGTTTCAATAAAAATCACCTTTTTGTGAAAGAGCTTTGCTATATAGCACATAGGCACCGCTGTGTGTGTGCCCGTTGTAACAACAACATCGGGATTTATTTTGATCATCAAAACAAGGGACTTGAATATATTATATATGAATTTGAATATATAAGAAAATAAATGTGATTTCGTGCCGTACACCAAAAAATATGTTTTTCCGGGATATTTTTCCCGCAAATACATATTGGATTTGGTTTTTTCAGTCACTAAATATGAATCATATTTAGTGAAAAGCGGTTTCAGCTGTAAAAGCTCCGATAAATGTCCGCCTGTACTGGAAATAAACATTACTTTTTTCATATTCGGCACCTCAGGCTCAATCAATTAAAAAACTTCGCAATTGCTATGGTTGATTGTATAAGGAAAATCGTATATAAACTCATTTAGCTCCTTGGCTATATAATCACATTCAGCCGAAAATTCTTTGCTTTTTAAAAAAAGCTGAGTGTTAAAAATAGATCTTTCCGGATTAAATTTTGTCTTTGGCGCAGTATGAGTTTTTCTGTCCCATCCGAGTTTATTGAAAATCAACGCTACGGTTTCGTCATAATTATAAATTAAATCCTCAAACCGAATACGGCAAACCCTATCGCAAGCGGTCGGTTTTTCTATTGCGCGTAGGCTCTTGTAATATTTACAGAATTCCTTCACATCCGTAGGATACGGAACCGGCTCGCCCTTCTTCGACCAAAAATACTTATTGCTTATAAAAACATCTCTGGGGTCTCGTTCGATCACAAAAACAAATGCGTCTTCATTAAAATAGTTTTCAAATCGGAAAAGGTTAAACGGCAATAACAGTTGGTCAAGCAAGATGCTCTGTTTTGAATATCCCGCCATATCAAACAATTTATATATATATTTATTTGTAGCATTATAAAATCTTTCCGGAGTCACAAAAGAGACCCTCATGGGAGAATACGCCAACACCTTTTTGGGTTTATATCTGTTAAGAGTAATAAGCTTTAAGCCCTTATTTACACAGAGCCTTAAAAACATTCCTAAGTTTGTATTTTCCTGATAATACCAATAATAATCGCTTACAACATCGGTAATGCTTTTAACATAATCTTTTGTTGTCTGCCAAAAATCCTCGCCGATATTGTTTTTATAATTTCCGACCCACCAGTATTTTTTATCGTAAAGCTGTTTCATAGTATGTTCAAACGAATGCAGCGCCTCATCGCTTCGCACCGCATTATTGCCGATCAAAAGCTTGTCTTCCAAATCAAAGACTCCATTCGGGCAATGCATAAAGACATATTCGAATGTTCCTCGGCTGACATCCACCCCGTCAACCTCACTCATAAGGTCGGTTATAACCGAAGAACCGGAACCCATATAGCCTGTTGGTATTATAATTCTTTTTGGATTCAACATAACAAACACCGATTTCCGAAAATTATTTACTGATAAGCTTTTTTAACTTCATACACAACGCCGTAAAGAAATACATCCGCCGCCTATTAAAAGCTAAAATTAATTTTTTGTTTGAATCGAGCATATCCATATACTTATTGTCATACAGACCGTCAAAGGTACTTAAATAATCCTGTAATTTTGCTAAAACAGTTTTTTTATCTTCAGAATTGCTTAGTACTACCCTTGTGACAGTCGCAACGGCGATATGCTCCGTAACCAAATAATACAACTCATTCTTAAAGCGGTCATATACGCCGTTTTCCTTGAAATAGGAAATCAGATCTTCAAATGCGGATATAATTTCCAGATTTCTGGCGGCGTTTTTATTGTTCATAGTGGATCCCTGTCTTTGAACATAAAAGAAAAGGGAGTCATCAATATATGTTATCTTTTTTGCATTAAGATATAATTTTGGAACAAGACGCATATCCTCATACCAAACCCCGGTTACAAAGCGCAGTTCTCCGAAAACGCTCTTTTTAAAGAGCTTTCCCCATGGTGCCACACGGTTAAATAAAATCTGCGGATTTTCGAAAAGAGAAGTGGTAATATTATCCTGATTGTTTTTATACTTTTCAAGCACCGAGCCGTCTTCTCTCACATCATAGCAGTTGCAAACCACTATGTCGCCGTCCTCTTTTATTGCGGTTTCAACTAAGCGTTCAATGCAATCAGGCGCAATATAATCATCGCTGTCAAGGAAGGCAATATATTCTCCGTTTGCCTTTTCAAATCCGTAATTTCTTGCACCGCCCTGACCGCTGTTTTCTATTGTATAAGCCTTAAAACAAGGGTTTTCTGCAACATATCTCTCAATAATCTGCTGTGAATTATCTGTGCTGCCGTCATTAATTATTATAACCTCCAACTCTTTATATGTCTGTGACGACACAGAGTCGAGGCATCTTGGCAAAAAGCTCTCAACATTATATACGGGAATAATCAGACTTACCAACATATTTTTCTCCTTCTAATTACCGTTTTTTACAATCTTTTTTACAATATCGAATGTTTTTTCAATAATGATTTTAAGAATTTGATTGTGTGTAATAAACATCAAAAGGAAATATATACCACCGCCGACAAGCAGTTCCAAAATCAGCTTTAAAACAACGGCAAAATTTGCAAGTGAAACAAGTCTTACCGCAAAATACATAATAAACGAAGCCGCTATAACCCATATATTTTCCTTTAAAATTCCGGGCAAGTCAAATATATCACGGACATTAAAGTAAGAAATTGTAAAAACAATCATTTCAGCAGCTATAGAAGAAATGCATGCTGCCAATATTCCCAGTTTCGGAATTAAAACAATATTAACCAAAACATTTACAACAGCTCCGGCAGTAGTAGCAACGGTATAAACACGCTCTTTGCCAATCGGCATAAGAAGCTGAACACCTAAAATGCTGTTCATTGACATCGTAAGTATTAAAACGCTCAACACTTTTAAGGTCGGTGCTACTTCAAGATATTCATTTCCTAAAAACAGAGGAATAAAATCATCAGCTATGCCCAAAATTCCAAAAGTTGCCGGAAAGGCTAAAAACAAATTAAAATTAGCCGATTTCCTTATATACTCTTTTATTCCGTTTAGGTCATTACCAGCGGTAAGGTTTGCAACCCTTGCCATCATAGCGTATCCTACCGACTGTAAAATTGCAGTAACCATACGCACAAAGCGCTGTGCTTGGTCATAAATACTTACATTGTCGGTATTTGTCATCCAGCCGAGCATACTGCGGTCCAAAAGCGCATAAATATAATTCATCGCCTGCGGAACAAAAAGCAGTAAGCTTGGTTTTATGTGGCACAACAAATCAACTTTTTTGACCGAGTGTATATCAATGTATTTGGGCAGATAATAGATCATTATCAAATTTCCTATTAAAGCGCCCACAACCGTGAAGAAAACATAAAGACTTAAATCCGACGGTTTTTTTATGAACAAAAACAGACAGGCAATAAAGATCATCTTTACCAAAAGGTTCCGCATCGTTACCTTTTTAAAATCTTCAATGCCTTGATAAAACCACGAAATATCAATACCGTTAGCGACTATATTTATTATTTGTATACGGTAAATATAAGCGAACTCATTATTAATACACAAAAGAGGAATATATACCGCAAGCGTTAAAAGCATTAACACAAGCTTAAGCAGCATTATTTCCGCCGTTGCCTTTGAGAGCTGTTCACCGTTATCACTCACATATGCAACTTTTCTGATACCGTACAGCGAGGTGCCGATTGAACCGAGTATTATAAAATAAGTAACTATACTTTCGGTAAAGGAGTGTATTCCGTTGGCACGCAAGCCTAATGCTCTTGTTATATACGGTGTTGTTATAATAGGCAGAACCGTTACGAGTACTTGGTAAAGCATATTATAAACAACATTTTCAGTTAAAGATCTTTTTTTCATCGCAATTTCCTATTTTATAAATTATCCAACATATCTTCCACTGTTTTTTTCTGTTTCGATACTGAAAAATTCTTTATATGCTCAAGGCAGGCGTCATGCATTTCACGGTGAATATTCGGGTCAAATACAACGCTGTCGATTGCATCCCTAAACTGCTCATATGTGTTGACGACTTTCCCGCATTTTCCGTTATCGGAAAGCTCTGAAACACCGCCGACATCAGATGATATAAACGGAACGCCGAGTGCCATTCCTTCGGTGAATACTGTCGGAAATCCCTCGGCTTCAGAAAGCATACAAACCGCTTTACACTGTGCTATAATAGGGCATGGATTATTAACATACCCCAAAAGAAAAATCCGATCCTGCAAATTGTTTTTTTCTATTAATTCTATTAATTCTTCCTCCTGCTCACCTTGGCCTAAAATGTATAAATATAAATCTCTGCCACTGTCTATAATATTTTTTACATATTCCGTAAGCTTTAGGGGATTTTTAGCCGCTTCAAGACGACCTAAAAAAATTACCGAATTATCTTTTACTTTTATATCAGTCTTTTCGTTTGAGAGTCTAACTGTTTTTTCAAGATCAAGGCCGTTATATATCAGTTTGATTTTTTTCGAATATTCAGGGAAAATATGCGCAATAGATCTTTTGGTGCTCTCCGCTATTGCTACAATGACATCTGCCTGTTTGAAGCTTCTTTTTTGCAGCTTTCTTTTAAGCCACGATGTTTCAAGGTCATATACAGTTCCGTGATTCCAGTTAATAACTCTGTTGTTCTTAGTCCTTTTAACCATAAAGGAAGGTATTTGATAATTAAATGATATTTCTACATCATATTTTTCTTTAATGTACAATTTTCTGATAATCGACGGGAAAAAATGAACCAAAACATACTTTACCCATTTTTCAAGGTGCCCGGCCGTATTAAAATTCACAACACTCGGTAAAACAGTAACATTTTCATCTGTTTTCTCTTTCTTTACACCATAATAGGCATACGGCAAGACTGTGATTTTGTATTTATTCTTATCTAAATTATTCACCAGTTCACTCAATACTTTTTCCGCACCGCCGCCTAAGGAAAAAGTATATACCGTGATTAATATATTTTTCATTTCAATTTGAGACCTCTATCTGAAATTTATAAAATCCAACACAAACGAAAGCAAAAATCGCAATAGAAAAAATACCGTAAAACAAATGACCTGCCATAAGCGACAAGAACAGAGTACCGATAACCGAAATGGCCCAAAAGACATTTTCAAATATAAAGTGTGATTTAAATCTTTTGAAAATTTCAAATATTGCAAAAAGAATACATACAATATACGGCCCTATAAGCACGATCGTTCCAATATAACCAAACCACACATTCTGACCTGTAAAATCCCTTTCAGTATAAGGAAAATTTGTGGTATAACCTATGCCGAGCCATGAATCAAATGCATTGTTATTCTTTTCCAATACGGCCTTATATATTCTTTCCTTGAAGCCTCTGTAATTCACCTGCGAGGCAGTTGTACTGCTTACCACATTATACCAAAACCTGTAATTTTGCTCCACATCAAACAGCTCGATATACTCCCTGTCAATTCCGAAAATATAAGGATTTGAATTTATTATTTCGGCGAACTCTTTTACAGCAAGCTGCTTTGAAAAATTGCTTTTCACAATTTCGTCAGTATCGCCGTTTTTATCATCGTTATTTTCGAAAACCTTGGCATTTTCCAATTTTTCTTTAGCTTCTTCTTTACTTCGCTCCTGTCCCTCGGTGATTACATATGCCTGATTTTTAGCTTTTTGAACCGTAATAATCGGAGAATTTACAAATATTACGGCAAAGCAAGCGATTGTCAGTGCCAAAACCGCCAAATTTCTGAACTTAAATGTAAATTGCTTTAGAATCATACCGAAAAGAATTGCAGTTGCCAATGCGCCTGCAAGAATTAATAAGCAGCCCAGCGACGCAACCTTTGTGCCCAACATAATCATTGCAATACCCTGCAATATAAGCAGTGTAAAATTCCGTATTTTCCCGTACTTGAAAGCCTGCATGATAACCAAAGGGAAGAGCATAAATAATATTATGCTGATTTGATTTCCCATTTGGAACCAACCCTTACTTGTCATATAAATCGGATTTTCGTTATCGGGAGCGATAAACCATTCGAAAATGTTTTTTGTGATGAATACATTTTTTTCAAGACCTGACGCATAGTTAACATAGGAGATTTTAAAAATGTTGGTTACAACTATAATCGAGCTTATAGATGCGGAATAAAAATTTACTGCCGTTTCAAATCTCTTCAGATTAAAATCGCAGCAAATAAACATATAAAAAACAATAACCGGAATCAAATAAATCCGTGTTATAACATAAAATTCCTTTACAATACTTATATCTGTCCCGTTTATTATAGATGCATCAAAACGAAGCATATTCCATATATGTAATACAAAATATACTGCGAACACCAAGCCGTAAATCAGCACGGGCAAAAATTTAACGGGCGTTTTATAAAAAGCAACAACAAAAATGACAAATAAATAACCAAAAAACAAAAAATTCACAATTTCAGCCGGTGAAATACCGAAAATTTGAATCTTATCCGCAAACACAGTTTTATATATATCCAAAACAATTTGAAGTCCGATAAAAACCAATATATTCAAAGACAATAAATCCTTAGAATTCCTTTTTAACATGTACATTTTTCGCTCTTTTCCGTTTGTTTTTCCAGTTTTTCTCCGTAAATACACACATATATACAATATGATTGTATCATAACCGTAATATTATGGCAAGCACTTTTTACAAATCTCCGACATTTATCACTAAGATTGACATATATTGTAAAAACTTCAATCAGAATAAAATGAATTTATAAAAAATACATTTTATTTTTGAAATTTCCACATTTATACAGTATAATTATACCTGCTAAGGGCGTCATCACCTTTAGCAAGTAATTAAAACAGGAGGTTTACAGATGAGAAAAGGAAAAATTTTTGCGGCTTTGGTAACGGTATTGGCAGTGTTTGCCATACTTCCGTTTGCCGTTTCCGCGGAAGAACCTGTCAAAAACGGCTGGTGCAAAGACAAAGGCTATTACGAGTACTTTTATTACGGAAACCAGTACAAAAACGGCGAGTACTATATCAGCGGCGAACGCAGCGCCTACTTCCGTTTTGACAGCGAAGGAAGAATGTACGACAACGAGTGGTATCAGGATCCCGAAACAGGTAAGTGGTACTACTACGAAGCCGGCGGTTTCAAAGCAAAAGATTGCGTGATGCAAGCAACAAACGGTTATTACTACGGGTTTGACTCTGACGGTGTTATGCGTAAGGACACCGATTTCGAACTTTATTCATCCGAAAAAAGCAGGTGGATATACTACAAAGCTACAGTCGGCGGTCCGCTTGTAGTTAACGAGTGGGTCTGGTATTCTGCGCCGGAAAGCGATAAGGGCGGTTTTTACAGATACCACGGAGCCGACGGCGCTTCTTACTCTGGTATACAGCAGGTAAACGGAACACTGTATTTTTTTGACGATAATGGTGCAATGGCTGATGACGGAGAATACTATTCATGGGACCAAGAAAGCCAAAAGTCGTTTCATGTCCGTGCAAAAGCAGGCGGTGCCCTTTACTGCGACGAATGGTATTCGGACGGAAGTCAGTGGATATACTACGGTTCCGACTGCAACAGGGTTGATGACGGTTTCTTTACAGACGCCTCAGGCAGACAGTTTTACGCTCAATCCGGCTATGTCAAGAGAAACGAAGTTTTTGAGGCCGATGGCAAGGTATATGCCGCCGATAACAGCTGTGTGGTTACAAATTATAAGGACAGCTGGATCTATATAAACGGCGATCACTTCTATGCGGACGGAGATAATCTTTTAAAGAGTTGCATATCCACAATAGGTGGTAAAGAATATTTATTTGATAGTTCAGGCCGTATGTACACAGAGGGTGTACATGAATTCGAAGAGATCAAGGACGGAGTGCATTATTTACGCGATTACTATTTGATTTCCGCCACAGGCGCTGTTGTAACAGAACCGGGTTGGGCGCAGTATGACGGCGAATGGTACTATGTTACCGCAGACGGTCCGCTTCACCACGGTCTTTTAAAGCTCGACGAATATATGTATTTCCTTACCCCGTCAATGGAGTATTCCACCATTTCCTATACGGAGGACGGCAATCTGTACCTTGTATTGCCGGGCGGAACCTGCCAAATAATAACCGCTGACGGTTACTACAATACCGATTTCGGCAAAGTGCTTGTTGAAAACGGCAAGCTCGTTACGGGATGGAAAAAGGTTGACAGCGTATGGTATTATTACGCTCCCGCAATGGTTACCAATGGTTATTATGATATTGACAATGACGGTTGCTATTATTTCGACAGCAACGGCGTTATGAAAGCAAACGGCTGGATTCCCTACGGAGAATCCTATATGTATGCTGACGAATATGGCAGATTAGCTAACGGCGCTGTCAACATCGGCGGTACGGAATATCTGTTTAGAGGCTATACTTTATGCTATGACGGATGTTACACCGACGATAACGGAGCGGCTTATGTTTCCGACGGAGAGGCGCATGCCGCCAGGATAAACGATAACGGCTGGACGAAGGTTTACGGTTATTGGTATTATACCCAAAACGGTCGTGTATACACCGGAAACCTGTCGCTCGAAGACGGCGACTTTTTCCTTGACTACAATACCGGCCGTATGCTTTTAGACGCCGAGTATTCTGGCTCTTATTACGGTGCTGACGGAAGACGCCAGTCAGGCTGGAAATGGATTGACGGTTACTGGTATTATTACAAAGCCAATCACTACAAAGCACAAAACGGTATTTATGACATAGACGGAAAGCGTTATTGCTTCGGCAACGGCGGAAAACTGCTTGCAAACACTACATACTACAATAGCTGGGAAAACAGAATGTATGTTGTTGACGCTTCGGGTATTGTTTCCGACGATTACACTGTCCCCGAGGGCATTGTATATTATAACGGCTCCGCTTATTTACCCGATTATGAGGGCTGGTACGGCGATTACTATTTCTCCGACGGACAAATGGTAATCAACAATATCATTTATGACAACGGCGCACATTATTATCTCGATGCTCACGGCAAATATATCCGCAACGGTTGGTATAACCGTAATGAAAGATTAAAGGACTATGACGGCACTTGGAGTTGGCTGTATGCCGACGCAAGCGGCAAGCTTTACTACGATGAATGGGCATATATCGGCAATTCGTGGTACTATTTCAGAAATGGTTATATGCTCAGCAACGGCATAGAGTATATCCCTACCGAGAATAGATATGCCGAATTTGACGCAAGCGGAAAATACTTGCGGTATGTAGAAGAAAATGGCGAATTGCCCACCGGCACCCCCAACACCTGGGAGTATATCGGCGGAAAATTCCGTTATTACAATTCCACAGGTACTGCGGTCAGAGACGCCGCCCTCTATATAGACGGTGATTGGTACGCGTTTGACGGTAACGGCTATATGCTTGCAGACACATTTTCTTCAAATCATTATTACAACGAATACTATTACACCTCATCGGGCGCAAGGCTTGAGGCTCCGAATCAGTGGAGAATAATTAACGGTGATTGGTTCTATTTCGGTCCCGATTCCTCTGTTGTAGACTGGTGGATAGATATTAACGGCACGCGCTACTATTTGGATATTAATAATCACGACTATGATACCGATGAAACCACATTAGAGTCCGAATTGTATACCGGATACCGTTGTATAGATGGTAAAGTGTTCTACTTCTATGAAAACGGTGCCTGCTACGGCGAATATGTCGGAGACGGCTGGCTGCAGCTCGCAAACGGTGATTTCGTATACTTTAAGGACGGTAAGCTGTTAAAGAACGGTGTTTACAGCATCGGCGGCGCTAAATACTATTTCTACTATAACGGTATACTTTCAACAGACGATTACAATTATAACAGCAACGGCCAATATGTATTTGCTTCGGCAAGCGGCGCTTTATATGACGCCGGTTGGCATTATACCGACAAAGGCTGGGTTTATGTAGATAACTACGGCACTCCTTGCATAAACGGCGTTTATGAAATAGGCGGCGTTGTATACTACTTCAACAACGGTTATATGGTTTAATGTACTATTAGCTTACAGGCATTAAACCGTAAGATTAAGCGGATATTCGCAAAAGCGGATATCCGCTTTCCTTATTTAAGGGTATTGACAATCGTATTTTTATGTGGTATAATTCTCACAGTTCATAAAAATAATAGCAGGTGATTTCGTGAACAAACAAGAAGCCGATTTACTCCTTTGCCTTAAAAATACGGCATTTATCAACCAGCGCACGCTGTCCAAAGACAGCGGATATTCATTGGGACTTGTGAACACTGCTCTTAATAACCTTATCGATAACGGATTTTTAACGGCAGACTGTTCATTAACCGAAAAAGCCGATGAACTTCTGTCAAAAAGCTCACCGAAAAGAGCCTTAATTCTTGCGGCAGGTGCGGGAATGCGAATGGTTCCCATAAACACGGAAGTTCCTAAAGCGCTTTTACAGATTAAGGGCGAAACTCTGATCGAACGGCAAATAAAGCAGTTGAAAAGCGTAGGCATAACCGACATTACGGTAGTGGTAGGTTTTTTAAAGGAAAAATTCGAATACCTTATAGATCTTTGCGGTGTAAATCTCGTATACAATTCGGAATATTATCAAAAAAACAATCTTCATTCGCTTTCACTGGTTAAAACCTCTCTTGAAAACTGTTATATTATTCCGTGTGACTTGTGGTGCGGTGAAAATCCGTTCAGCAAATATGAGCTATACCCTTGGTATGCCGTTACGGATAGGATGACGGTATCAAGCAGCGTCAGAATAAATCGCAAGGGTCAGCTTGTAAAGGTTCCGTTATCGCAACCCGGAAACAGTATGCTCGGAATATGCTATTTGGACGGCGAACTCGGAAAAACGGTTTCGGAAAAATTAAAGCTTATGTCGCACAATATAAGTTTTGATAATTCCTTTTGGGAAGAGACCCTTTATAAAGACAAAAAAATGCTGCCTTTTGCAAAGCTGTTCTCATCGAAAAATAATTTTGAAATCAATACCTACGAGCAACTGCGTGACATAGACAGCGATTCCCTGCAATTAAAATCCGAAAAAATTGCGATTATTGCCGAGGCTATGCACTGCAAGCCCGAGGAAATTACCGACATAAAGCTCCAGAAAAAGGGTATGACAAACCGTTCCTTCCTTTTCAAGCTTAAAGGTAAGAGTTACATTATGCGAATACCGGGCGAAGGAACGGACAATCTTATAAACCGAAGGGAAGAAGCTGAGGTTTATAAGGCTATTTGGGATAAAAAGCTGTGCGACGATGTTATTTATATCAACCCCGAGAACGGATACAAAATCACCGCATTTCTCGATAATGCCCGTGTTTGCGACAGTGAAAATCCCGAAGATATCATGCGCTGTATGAAGCGTTTGCGTGAATTTCATAATATGAAGCTTTCGGTAAAACACTTCTTTGATATTTTTGGAAAAATCGACTTTTACGAATCACTTTGGATAAGCGATAAATCGGAATATGTTGATTACGAAAACACAAAGAAAAATGTATTTTCACTGAAAAAATATATTGATAAGCATAAATCGGACTACTCTCTCACCCACATTGACGCCGTACCGGACAATTTCCTTTTCTTTACCGATTCAGACGGCAAAGAGGAGATCAGACTTATAGACTGGGAATATTCGGCAATGCAGGACCCTCATGTGGATATTGCAATGTTTATAATCTACGCTATGTATGACCGTGAGCACGCCGAGCAGCTGATAGACGCATATTTTACGGAGGGCTGTGACATTGCGACCCGTATTAAAATTTACTGTTATATTTCGGCGTGCGGTTTGCTGTGGAGCAACTGGTGCGAATATAAACGGGATTTGGGCGTTGAATTCGGCGAATACTCATTGAGACAGTACCGTTTTGCAAAAGAATATTATAAAATCGCAAAAGAGCTTATGCTTAAGGAGGGGTTGGATGAATAAGGCGAAGAGGGCAATAATTATGGCTGCCGGCATAGGAAAAAGAATGCAGCCGCTGACTCTTGAAACTCCAAAGCCGCTTATAGAGGTAAACGGCAAACGAATGATAGATACAGTAATAGATGCGCTTCATAAAAACGGAATTACGGAGATTTACATTGTTGTGGGATACCTAAAGGAAAAATTTCAGATATTGACCGAGCAATACAAGGGTATAACGCTTATTGAAAACCCCTACTACGATACCTGTAACAATATTTCGTCGCTGTATGTCGCAAGGGAGCATTTAAGCGACACCGTTATCCTTGACGGCGATCAGATAATCTATAACCCCGACATTTTAAATCCGTATTTCAAGTATTCGGGCTACAATGCAGTTTGGACTGATGAATTGACAGACGAATGGCTGCTCTCGGTTGAAAATGATATTATAACCTCGTGCAGCCGCACAGGCGGCAAGGGCGGCTGGCAGTTATACAGCGTCTCCCGTTGGAGCAGTGAAGACGGCGCAAGACTTCGCAAGCATATCGAGACAGAATTTGAACAGAAAAAAAACCATCAGATATACTGGGATGATGTCGCAATGTTTTGTTATCCTGAGGAATACACACTCGGCATAACGAAAATGCAAAAGGGCGATATTATAGAAATTGACACCGTAAACGAATTGGCGCAAGCCGATAAAAAGTATCAAAAATATATTCGGGAGGTTTGATGAGAAAATGGAAATTAAAACAAAAATTAAAGAAGAAAAAAAAGGTAAAATAGATTGGTTTATAACCCTTGTCCCCTTAGCGCTGGTAGTTGCACTCAGTATTTTGTTTTTTGTTCTGCCTAAACAGTCTAACGTGGTGATAGGTCAGATACGCTCCCTTTTGGGCGACACAATGGGTGTTTATTACCTGATAATAGGACTCGGCGTTTTCCTTTGTTCTATTTTTATTGCCTTTTCAAAATACGGCAAGATAGTGTTGGGCGGTCAGGACGAAAAACCGAAATATTCTTTCCTGACATGGGGCTCTATGATGTTTACCGCAGGTCTTGCGGCGGATATACTCTTCTATTCGTTTTCCGAATGGATTTTATACGCAACGGACCCTCATATAGAAAGTCTCGGCAGTATTCAGGACTGGGCAGGCGTGTTTCCGCTTTTCCACTGGAGTCTTATTCCCTGGGGATTTTACCTTGTTTTAGCGGTTGCGTTCGGATTTATGCTTCATGTCCGCAAGAGGGATCGCCAAAAGTATTCTGAAGCCTGCCGCCCGATCTTAGGCAAGCATACGGACGGTCTTGTCGGAAAAATTATAGACCTGCTTGCAGTATTTGCCCTGCTTGCGGGAACAGCCACCACCTTTACACTTGCCACTCCCCTTATGGCAAACATAATTACCGAGCTTTTCGGTATAAGCATAAGCCGCAATGTGATAACAATAATAATACTCATTGCCACATGCATAGTTTATACATATTCATTGTTACATGGTTTCAAGGGAATAAGTGTGCTTGCAAAGGTCTGCGTGTATATGTTCTTCGGTCTGTTAGCCTTTGTGCTGCTTTTCGGCGGTCATACCCGTTACATAATCGAAACCGGCGTTCAGTCATTGGGAACTATGGTTAAAGAATTTTTCGGTCTTGCCACCTACAGCGATCCCATGCGAGAAAATTCTTTCCCCCAAAATTGGACTATCTTCTATTGGGCTTATTGGATGGTATGGTGTGTTGCGGCTCCCTTCTTCATAGGTACAATTTCAAGAGGCCGCACGGTCCGTCAGACAATATTGGGCGGTTACGGTTTCGGCGTAGGTTCAACGATCCTGAGCTTTATTATACTCGGAAACCAATCAATGGGGCTGCAATTATCCGGCAAAGCTGATTTTATTGAAATGTACAACAAAACAGGCGACCTTTACGGAATTATCATTGAAATGATAAAGCATATCCCCTGCGCTCCGCTGGTTCTTATAGTCGTACTTCTTACAATGATTGCCTTTTACGCAACATCTTTCGATTCTATTGCGCTTATAGCGTCCTGCTACAGCTACCGTAAGCTTGGGGAAAACGAAATGCCGAATAAGCTTATCCAGCTTATGTGGTGTATCCTGCTTATATTACTGCCGATCGCACTTATATTCTCGGAAAGCTCGATGAGCAATCTACAGTCTGTAAGCATTATTGCGGCATTCCCGATAGGCATTGTAATTATTCTTATTACGGCAAGTTTCCTAAAGGACGCCGGCAAATTCATTGATGAGAAAAAAGCCGCTCCGGATAAAGGCAATGACGATAATTAACTTAACAGAGTTCGCCCTGAAAATGTAAAATCACGGGGTAATTCGGCAGAAAATTTAAAACCGCCGCTTTTTTAAGCAGTAAGGCAACGGGCACAGTGTTTGAGGCACTGTGCCTGTTTTTTTATTTACCTTAAAACACAGGTGTTTTGCACTGTTAATAAACTGCGTTTATTGGCTAAAATTGCATTGACAGTTAAAATTTTACAATATATAATATATAGGACAAGCTTTCTTACGGATTACAATGTATCAAAGGATTCCGAACAATGAAAAAACTAATTAGCGCAAACTTTATCACAAGCCTGAGAATTGCGGGGACGATTATATTATTGTTTTTAAAACCGCTGTCAACTCCGTTTTATATTACATACACCCTTACGGGCGTTACCGATGTGTTAGACGGATTTGTTGCCAGAAAAACAGGAACCGCAAGCGAAACCGGCGCCAAGCTTGACTCGGCGGCGGATATTTTGTTTTACAGTGTCACGCTTACAAAGCTTCTTCACCGTATCATAGAGGAAATGCCGAAACAAATTTGGTGGCTTGTCTTCACTGTATTGCTTGTAAGACTTTGTACTTACTTCACCGCCGCGGTTAAATACCGCCGATTTGCTTCGCTCCACACATATCTTAATAAGGTGACGGGTGCCGCCGTATTTCTTATTCCCTACTTTTTAAGGGCGCCGTTTTCCGTTGCCTATTGCTATTCTGTGTGTATTATAGGCGGTCTTTCCTCACTGGAGGAGCTTTTTATACATCTGACCGCAGGAAGCTATAATTCCGCAAAAAAATCACTTTTCAAGGTTAAAAATTAATATTTATGTTTTCGTACAGTACACACGGCATTTTGCCGTGTGTACTTTTTTTGCAAAAAATCTTGACAAGTAAACGATTGTTTACTATTAATATAAGTAAACAATCGTTTACAAAGGGGAAAATTATGACTGATACAAAAGAAAGAATTTTGACTGCTGCCCTTAATTTATTCGCAAAGGACGGATACGAGGCTGTTTCCGTAAGTAATATTGCGGACAGACTCGGCATAACCAAAGGGGCACTGTATAGGCATTATAAAAACAAGCGTGATATTTTCGACAGCATAGTTGAAAGAATGTATGAAATTGATGCCAAACGCTCCGTACAGTACAATGTGCCGAAGGATACATACGAAACAGATGCACTTTCCTACAAAAATGTTTCGTGGGACAGCATTAAACAGTTTACCGTAGCGCAATTTGTATTTTGGACAGAGGACAGTTTCGCGTCGGATTTCCGTAAAATGCTCATGCTTGAACAATATCGCAACAAAGAAATTGCGGAGCTTTACGCCAACTGCATAACCGTAGGTCCGCTTTCATATATGGAGGATATATTCCGTGAAATGATTGCAAACGGCGTTATAAAAAACGGTAATTCAAAGTTGCTTGCGCTTGAATTTTATTCACCGCTTTATTTTCTGATAAATGCGTCTGACGGTTCGGCGGATAAAAAAGCCTTGGATTTACTCAACCGTCATATAGAAGAATTTATAAATAAAAACACCGCAAAGGAGTAATATCAATGAAATACATCAAAAGTCAAAAATACAATACACCAAATTTACAAAAACGCATAATGGGTCCCAATCCCGTAAAATTAGAGGAAGAACTGTTAATCAATCATAAAATTCCGGACGGCGCAACCGTATGTGATTTAGGAAGCGGTCAGGGACTTTCGAGCGTATTCCTCGCAAAAGAATACGGCTTTACCGTATATGCGGCGGATTTATGGAGCGATCCGAGCGAAAACCGCAAATTTTTCGATGAAATGGGATTAAGCAAAGAACAAATTATTCCCGTTAAAGCCGACGCCTGTGCTTTGCCGTTTGAAAAAGAATTTTTCGACGCGGTAGTAAGCACGGACTCATATAATTATTTCGGGCGTGATGAACATTATCTTGACAATAGGCTTCTGCCGTTCGTTAAAAAGGACGGATATATTTATATTGCCGTTCCCGGTATGAAAAAGGATTGCCACGACAATCTGCCTAAGGAACTTTTGCTTTCCTGGACGCCGGAACAGCTCGATTATATGCACGATACCGATTATTGGACAAAAATTGTAAGCAAAAGCAAAAATTCCGAAATTGTTTCAGTAAAGGAGATGGAGAGCAACGAGGAGGTATGGGCCGACTGGTTAAGTCAGGATAACGAATACGCCGTAGGCGACAGAAAATCTATGGAAGCCGGCGGAGGAAAATACCTTAATTTTATTTCAGTTATACTTAAAAAGAAATAAAGCAAAGCTTATGAGAATTAAAAGCTCAGACAAATTATTTTAAATATTCTTTGCCGATAATTACGCATAAAACGGCAAATTCTCCAAACAGTAGAATTGTGTAAAGCTTCTCTACTACACTGTGTTTACAGGTAGAACGGCATTATACCGCGTTAGGTTGAAAAAATCGCACCGCAGGATTATGATAATGATTATAAACGCACAGTCCCCAAAAGGAGAATCACATATTATGATAAAAATATTTACAGATACATCCGCAAATCTTCCTGCCGAATTGATAATAAAGCATTCTATTAAAATAATTCCGCTCACATTCACTGTCGGCGGCGTAGAAAGCGTACAGGAGGAAACCGAAGACTTCGACGGAAAGGCGTTCTATAACGCTATGCGTTCGGGTACTCCCGTTAAAACCTCTATGATAAATACCGCCGCTTTTTTAAACGCATTTGAGTCTGAACTTAAATGCGGCAACGATATAATTTATATCGCTATGTCCGGCGGTATAAGCGGAACGGCTCAAGCGGCGCAAACCGCCGCGGCTGAGCTTGAGGGCGAATACCCCGAAAGAGACATAGCCGTTATAGATACGCTTGCCGCATCCCTCGGCGAAGGCTTGCTTGTACTTGAAGCGGCGGAAATGAACGAGGGCGGAGTATCCTTTAAGGATATTGTCGGCTGTATTTCGGAAAAGCGTAGAAATATGTGTCAGTTTTTCACGGTTGAAGACCTTAAATATCTTAAAAACGGCGGCCGCATAAGCGGCGCTACCGCTGTGGTCGGAACTATTTTAAACATTAAACCTATTTTAAAGGGCGACGACGCCGGCCGTATAATCTCATGCGGTAAGGTAAGGGGTAAAAGGGCGGCACTTTTGACGCTTGCCGAAAGCTTTGATAAGCTTGCGAAGGACAAAAAGGAAACCATCGGCATTGCCCATGCCGATTCGGAGGATGACGCCGCTTTTCTTCTCTCCGAACTGAAAAAGCGCGGATTTAAGGGAAAATGCATTACCGTTTGTTACGAGCCGGTTACCGGCGCCCATGTAGGTCCCGGAACCGTAGCGCTCTTTTTCGACGGAATTCATAAATAGTAGGCTTACTTGCACAAGAGAAGATATTATGTTATAATATTCCATAACCATTATGTATGTTATGGAGGAGTTATATGTATCCGTTATTATTAAAACCGCCTGTGAAGGATTACCTTTGGGGCGGAACAAGACTGAAAACCGAATATAATTATGAAACCGACAAGGAAAAAGCCGCAGAGGCTTGGGTGCTTTCCTGCCATAAGGATGGGTCGGATATTGTGGAAAACGGCGAGCTTGCCGGAAAGACGCTGCCCGAGGTGCTTAAGCTTTGGGGTGATAAGGCAACAGGCAAAAATGCGGCGGCGTTTCCGTATTTTCCGCTTCTTATAAAGCTCATCGACGCAAAGGACCGTCTTTCGGTTCAGGTTCACCCCGACGATACATATGCGCTTAAAAACGAGGGCGAATTCGGAAAGACCGAAATGTGGTATGTGGTTGACTGCGACGAGGGCGCCGAGCTTATTTACGGCTTTAACCGTGAGGTATCAAAGGAAGAATTCGAGCGCAGGATAAAGGATAACACTCTTCCCGAAATATGCAATTATGTGCCCGTTCACAAAGGCGATGTATTCTTTATAGCGGCAGGTACGCTCCACGCCATCGGCGCCGGAATACTTATAGCCGAGGTTCAGCAGAATTCCAACACCACCTACCGTGTCTCGGATTACGGCAGGCTCGGAGCTGACGGAAAGCCGAGACCGCTCCACATTGAAAAAGCGCTTGATGTGACTAAAAGGGAAAGACCGCAAATACCGTACGGAAACACAGGCAAGACCGAAAAGACCGACTTCGGCAGCGTAAGACAGCTTGCTTCCTGCAATCTGTTCTCTGCCGAGATAATGGAACTTAACGGCAGTACATCGCTTAAATATGACGACAGCTTTATATCGGCAGTAGTGCTTGAGGGCGAGGTTGACATAGGCTTCGGCGATGAAAAGCTTACAGCCGCAAAAGGTGCCGGTGTGTTTATACCCGCAGGCTTGCAGGTAAGACTTTCCGGCAATGCGAAGTTGCTTTTAAGCAGAGTTTAATTTTTTCATGAAAGAGCCAATCCCCACAGAAAATTCTGTGAGGATTGGCTCTTTAAAACTATTCTGTTTTTATCCACATAGCAGGATTTATACTTTCTTCTTTTCTTGGATCTACACCTTCATAATTTATTTTCAAATAAAAGTACGAATTATTGTTATTATCCCTCATAAAAAAATAAGTTGCTGTTGTTCTGTTGGGATATCTTCCGGGGGTTCGTAACCAACCGTAAGGTCCCCACTTAAGAGAAAGTTTATTTTTAAATTCCGTAATAGTATCACAGTATTTCAACATCTCTGAGGCGCTTAATACAAATATTTTATCTTGAGTATTATTTCCGCCCTCACTACCCCAATCCGAATTATCTTCATTTACCAAATCCACGGTTAATATTCTGTTTCTTTCCGGAATTGTAAAATTATTATAATATTCTCCGTTCAGGTATTTCCGCAAATAGCTGATTTCCCATGTGTACGGCTCTTCTTTTCGAGAATAATAATAAGGTGTATCATCATATGGTTTGTATGATTGATGTACAGAGATAATCAAAGCTTTATTGTCTTGCACATCTAAAACCAACCATGATCTTTTGCTGAAAGTTATTGTATTTCCAATTTTATATTCATTTTCGGGTTCGCTTGAAACAGCATAACTGTTATTCTCAGATGAGATTGACGATGTGTAACCTGAATTATATTCAGAATTATTCCGTGTGGTTTCCGGTTCCGAAACTGTACTGCTTGTATAATTTCTGTCGGAATAACTGTTGTCGGATCTATCATCTTCATAGCGGCTTTGGCTTGAATAACCGTTGTCGTAATAACCGCTGTAGGTGCGGCTGCTTTCGGCACCGAGGCTTGAATAATAATCCCCGTCTATTTGTGCGGTGTATTCGCTGCCGTTACTGTCCCTCAATCCGACTTCGCCCTCTTTCGGTTGACTGATTGTTGAAGAATAGCTGTTATCTATATAGTCATTCGGTCGGTTGTTGGATATTATTACCGCTGCTGTCACGCAAATTACAACCGCGGCCAATACTCCGCCTGCGATTATATATAAATTTTTGTTTTGTAATTTCGGTTTTTTAGGAAGCGGCGGCGGAACAAACTTACCGTTACTTTCAGGAAACGGTGGCAACAAAAAATCTTCTTTGTTCTTATCGGTCATTACAAATACCCCCCAAGACGCAACATATTAATAATCATCAGAACAATACCTATTGCACCGCCGGTCAATGCCGATATTCCAAAACCCCTTGCCTTATTTTTATATTTTGTAATAGGCTTAAAGCCTTCTCCGCTCTCGGAGGGATTTAATGCCAATACGATAATTCCGAAAATAAATCCGAGTACGCTGAATACAATTGGAAATATAAAAAATCCTATAATAGCAAAAACAAATCCCGTTATAGCCAAACCGAGACACCGTTCCTGCGAAGCGCCGTTCATCGTTGCTTTTCCGCAACAATTTTCGTTTTCTGCTTTTTTGCTGTCGGTAACCGATGCATTGTAGTATACATCCGCACTGTCTTCCGCATATTCCCGCCATACGGCGGTTTCCTTAATCGGCACCCAATCTTTTATTTGTTCGTTTACAACAAGCGTTTCGGGACTAATTTCCTTATTTTTTATTTTGTATATCAAAACTCCCTCGGGGATGGTTTTTGCCTTACCCACAATCGCAATATACCACTCCATTTTAATGCCGCCTTTCTAATACCAATATGAATAACTGCTATGCGTTTCCTCAAGACCTTTAAAAAACTCCTCGCTGAAAAACAGCGGTTCAAATGTTCCGTTTTGTACCAATCTGTAATATACATATTCAAGACATAACAATAAAAACGCAATTTTCGCAAGTCTGATGCCTGTGTTCATATATCTCCATAACGCATAATAACCTTTTTGGAAGAGATCCTTTCCTTTCAAATCGGCGAACCATAAACTCGGAGAATATAAACCGTCGGCAATCAGAAAAAGTACTATTAAAATTACAATTATAGAGCTAAAGAGCGTCATATTTAATATCACATCAAATTTTTCCTCGTTTGCTTCGGAAAGGTTGATTTTTTCGGCACCGCTTATAAACATTACGGCGAACATATTTAGAAACGAAATCAAAAAAGAGAAAACCGACAGTCCTGTTTTTATGTTAAAGCTTACACTATACCTTTTTTGTTTATCAGCCTCAGACGATGTTTCCGCAGTTTCATTGCAAAAGCCTGTCGTTCTTTCATAAATATCGGTTTCTCTGAGTCTTTTCCAATCCCGCATTTGCTCATTTTTTACTAATGTGTCAGGCGAAACCTCCAGGCTTTTAATTTTGTACACCAAAACCTCCTCCGGCAATTCTTGTCTTTATCTTTAATCGCACCGCTTAAGCCTTTTCTTTTAACTGCAACATAATCATTGTCGTTGTTTTCTTCAATCCACAATTCGCAATTCTGTCTGACCGTATCGGCCCCGTGAAACGCCTTATTTATTTTAAGCGCTCTCGCAATTTTACAGGGACCGTTATAAAAACCGTCTTCATTAAAGGCAGACCGTATAAGAACATTGTCCGGTTTTCCTTTTTTTGCGCAAACAATTAAAATCATTCCGCCTTAAATACAACAGGTTCCGCCGGTTTCAAACAACGGAGCGTTTGCCTTTGTTTTTTTCTTGTTGCCGTGATTACCCTCATATCCGTATCCATAGCAAGCGCTGTCGTCTGCCGGATATGCTTCTGTTTCAATAACGGTCATCTTAAGTATTTTGCGATTCGGCAATTTTCTGCATAAAAGCTTTCCCAACAAATTTTTCGCAACCGTTTCGGCGTCTTTCTCGAAAAAACTTCTGTCAATCACTTCTATCTCCTCCCCACCAATGTCAAAAGGTAGACCTTTTGAAACCCTTTTACTATTCCGTAAACCCGTGTTCCCGTCTTCTGCGGTAAAATGTGGTTCTGCTCATACCACATTTTTTAAGCGCCGCCTCTGTTGTAATAAGCTTTTCGTCCCACAGCCTTACCGTTTGCGTAAAATCCTCGGGCAACGGTATTTCGGGTCTGCCGCAGCTTATTCCCCTCAGCTTTGCGGCGGCAATGCCCTCTGCCTGCCGTTTTTTAATGTTTTCCCTTTCGCTTTGCGCGACAAAGGAAAGTATCTGCAGCTCCAAATCGGCAATAAATGTCCCCATAAGATCCTTACCTTGCCTTGTGTCCAAAAGCGGCATATCTATAACGCAAATATCAACGCCTATTTTCTTTGTCAGGATACGCCACTGCCTTTGAATTTCCTCGTAATTGCGACCTAAGCGGTCAATACTTAATATGTAAAGCAAATCGCCCTGCCGCAGTTTTTTAATTAATTTTTTGTACTGCGGTCTTTCAAAATCCTTTCCCGACTGTTTATCCCTGTAAATATTTTTTTCGTCCACATTCCGCTCCGACAGGGCTAACAGCTGTCTTTCTTCATTTTGGTCCGTGCTCGATACACGAACATATCCGTAAATTTTCACAATACATCACTCCGCCGTATATTTTACTGTCCTGCTTGACAAAAGCTTAAAATAGTTTATTATTATGTTGTATACTTTAAAAAACGGGAGGGTAAATATGGCTGATATGATACAAATCGAGCATTTAAAAAAATGCTTCGGTGATTTGTGTGCCGTAGACGATCTGAGCTTTCGCGTTAAAGAGGGCGAATTGTTCGCGTTTTTAGGTGTGAACGGCGCTGGCAAATCCACAACGATAAATATCATTTGCGGACAGCTGAAAAAAGACGGCGGCAGTGTAAAAATATGCGGAACCGACCTTGACAAAAAGCCTGACCTTATAAAGCGCAGTCTCGGCGTGGTTTTCCAAAGCTCTGTGCTTGATAAGGATTTGACGGTAAAGGAAAATCTTGAAAGCCGCGCGGCGCTTTACGGCATACACGGCTCAAATTTTAAGAAGCGTTTATCGGAACTCGCACAGCTTCTTGATTTCGAAGATTTGCTACGCCGTCCCGTTGGTAAGCTTTCGGGAGGTCAGAGACGGCGGATAGACATTGCCCGTGCGCTTTTGCACAACCCCAAAATACTGATTTTGGACGAACCCACAACGGGTCTCGACCCGCAAACGCGCACACTGCTGTGGAGCGTGGTGGAAAAGCTGCGCCGTCAGGAAAACCTGACCGTTTTTCTTACTACTCATTATATGGAAGAGGCGGCGGACGCCGATTTTGTCATAATTCTCGACCACGGAAAAATAGCCGCCGAGGGTACTCCGCTGACGCTTAAAAATACATATACGGGAGACTTCATCACACTGTACGGCACCGATGAGGAAGATATTAAAAGACTCGGTATGCCGTATAAAAAGCTTAAGGACGCTTTCAGGGTTTCGGTTCGTGACACAAAGGAAGCCACCGAGCTTATTATAAAAAATCCCGAAATATTCAGCGATTACGAGATTACAAAGGGCAAAATGGATGATGTTTTCCTTGCCGTAACCGGCAAAACGCTTACCAATTCCGGAGGTGAAAAGCAATGACAGAGCTTTTAGCGCTTACCAAACGCAACACCAAGCTTTACTTTAAAGATAAGGGAATGTTTTTCTCATCGCTTATAACGCCTGTTATACTGCTTGTGCTTTATTCGACCTTCTTAAAAAAGGTATATGACGACTCCTTCCGTTCGGCGCTTGACGCGGCGGGAGCAAAAATTTCCGACGATGTACTGAACGGATGCGTCGGCGGTCAGCTTATTTCATCGCTGTTGGCGGTAAGCTGTATCACCGTGGCGTTTTGCTCAAACCTTTTAATGATAAAGGACAAAACAAGCGGCGCTATACACGACCTTACTATAACGCCCGTGCGTTTCGGAACACTCGGCTTCGGCTATTATCTTTCAACGCTTATTTCCACGCTCATTATAAGCTTCTGCACTACCGCGGCGTCCTTTGTATATCTTGCGGCTGTCGGCTGGTATCTTTCAGCGGCAGATGTTGCCCTTTTGGTACTTGATGTATTTTTGCTTACTATGTTCGGCACCGCACTATCCTCCTGCGTCAACTTCTTCTTGACCACGGACGGTCAGGCTTCGGCGGTGGGCACTATCGTAAGCGCGGGCTACGGCTTTATATGCGGCACATATATGCCTATTTCGAATTTCGGCGACGGTCTTAAAAATGTACTTTCGTTTTTGCCGGGCACCTACGGCACCAGTCTGTTACGAAATCACATTTTAAGAGGTACATTTGCAGAAATGAAAGCTCAGGGCTTCCCGACCGAGGTTGTTGATATGATTAAGGAAAGCGTTGACTGCAAGCTTGACTTTTTCGGCACAAAGGTCACGACAGGCGCTATGTACCTTATACTTTGCGCAAGTATAGTATTGCTTATAGCAATTTACATAGGTATGAACATAATAGCGGGTAAAAAAAGAAAATAAAATAAAAAAAGTAATATCAGTGATGTTTTAACCATCCCATATTTTAAAGACTTTGTCTTTTTCACACATAAAAATATGCCTCCAAAGGTTTCTGACTTTTGGAGGCATATCATTATATGCTGTTTTTATTAGGCAAACAGTAATTCCAGACCGATATTAAGAAAACAGCGGTTTATAAATGCTGATAATATCCGCCTTGTTGTCCTCTTTTGCCACTCATTTTACATATAATGCAAACAGCAGATTTTTTTAATGCTTTTTATAATAGATACCGTTTCAGTTTAAAAGGTAGCGTAAATATGGTAAAATAGGAAAAATCGAAAGATTTGTAATCAAAATCCACGGCATATTCGTTATATAAGATAAGAGGTGGTATTGTGTTTAGTTTAATTTTTTCGTCCATTGACCTTAATATAAACGAAAAAAACAAGTTTGAAGCAATTTATTATAAATATAAAGGTATGTTATTTTATACAGCCCTCAACATAGTTAAAAATGACAACGATGCCGAGGATATTTTGCAGGAAGCATTTATAAAAACGGCAAAAAATATAAAATTGATTAATGATATTGAAAGTCGGGAAACGGCATCATTTTTAATTGTAATTACAAAAAATACCGCCTATGACCACATAAGAAAAACAACAAAAATCACAGAACTGCCGTTAAGTGAAAACGAAATCGGCATAAATGAAGACCGATTAAACCATTTGGTGTGCGACACCGAATATAAGGAGCTGATTTCTGTAATCACAAGTATTCCCTCTCCTTATAACGAAGTTTTATATCTGCATTATGCCAAAGATTATTCAATAAAGAAAACCGCAAAACTGCTTAACAGAAAGGAATCAACCGTAAAAATGCAGCTTGTAAGGGGCAAGAAAATACTTGCTGAAAAATTGTCGGAGGTGCTTTATGGATAACGCACGGCTTATACTCAAAAATGCTTTTACAGATGCGCAATTGGTTGACTGCACGGACAGTTCCCACTGTTTCTCCGAAGAGTTTGAATTTAATATGCGCCGCGTCATAAAATATCAAAAGGGTGTTTTAAGATTAATAAACACAGCCGGCAAACGCACGGCTTGCGTGATGCTTACCGCCTTGATTTGCTTAACTTCGGTCGCCTGCGGAATAAAGGAGGTCAGAGAACCGATTGTTAAGGAAATCAAAAAATTCTATGTAAACGCAAAGGAACTGCTTACGGGGACACCTGCCAATGAGGTTGCCGATTTATTCCCCGGTGATGTAACCGAAATTGTGGGCACAAGCTATATCAGCAAATCAAAAAAGCAATACATTATCGACGATGAGGAGACAGTGACAAAATTTATAAAATTGCTGTCCGAAACCTATTGGGGAGAGCCCGAACAGTTTGAGGAATTCAGCACGGCAGGCACTTATTGGAGCTTTGATTTTTATAACGGCGAGGGGAAAAGCGTGTTCAGTATTAAAATGTGCAATGACTCTCTTTATATAAAAGCCAAGGTCGCCGTTATAAAGGAGGGCGAGGAAAAACATTTTTACATTTCAAACACGGTTTACAGGGAAATATTGGCTTTTACCAACAAGAAATATTACCTGCATAATTCTAAACTGAAAAACCCTGATACGGCGTACTTTAATACCAAAAAGTCGGAAATTCTGAGAGGTCTTGACGATAAGACGGCAAAAGAACTGAAAGAAAAATTGCGAAACGCACATTACGAAATTGAGAAACTTTTGCTTCAAAATGTTTCATTGCTGAAGGAAAGCGACAGCATTTACTGGCAATACCTTTCAAGCGGAAAACCGTTTACAGACCCCATTTCGGGCGACGAACGCTGTTTCTCCTCAAGTAAAGAAATCTTATCCGCACTTGAATATGCAACATCTGCAATAAAGGACAAACAAGCCGAAAAAAATCTGCAAACTGCGCTTGGTCTTTGGAAAAAATCGGTTTCGTCACACAGCTTTGGGGGTCTTTTTAAGGTTCACGAATACATTCACGATTATGACTACTACGCCGTAAATTACCCCACATCATATGTCTATGATGACTATGCTGATTATCAGGGGCTCGACGATTATTTCGGGAGATTGGAAAATGAAGGTGCAAAAACACGGAAAACAGACAGGAGCAAATAAAAATGAAAAAGTTTTTTTCCTTAAAACCCGTACAGCTGCTTTTGCTTTTTGCATTTGCATCTGTAATATCGGTTTCACTGAATTTTGTTAAAACAAAGGAATACAGCAGATGGATTTCCACATATGCAATCATAACAGACTGGAAAACCGGCTATAATGTCAATCATATTCTGTATTTCAAATACAGTGTTGACGGTAAGGACTATAACGGACACGACAGCTTTAGAGGAAATTTTCCGCAAAACGAAATCGGGGATACCGTTACCGCGTGGTACGACCCCGACGATGTGACGCGCGTTATGATTTCCGACACAAGACCTGATGCTGTTCTGTGGAGTTGTTCCCCTTTTATCCTCTCAGTACCGATAGCATTGTATATTATATCCGACGGTAGTAAACGGAACTCAAAAAGGCTGAATCTATAAAAGCCGTAAAGACAGCAATAACCGGAAGGCTTTTACGCCTTCCGGTTACATACCAACTACATTTCCCCGTCAATAATACAACAGAAAATCCGACGGTTTTGTTTTGCGATAAATAATTATCTCTTTGAGAACTGCGGTGCACGGCGAGCGCCTTTGAGACCGTACTTCTTTCTTTCCTTCATACGAGGGTCTCTCGTAAGGAAGCCTGCTTTTTTAAGCTCCGAACGAAGCTCTGCGTCAGACTGGAGAAGCGCACGGGAAATACCGTGACGGATAGCGCCTGCCTGACCGGTAACTCCGCCGCCTGCAACACGGCAAACTACATCGTACTTATCGGCTGTGCCGGTAAGCGCGAGCGGCTGGCGAACGATGAGCTTTAAGGTCTCAAGACCAAAATAATCATCAATATCTCTGTCGTTAATGGTTACCTTTCCGGTACCTGCATAAAGACGAACACGGGCAACAGAACTTTTTCTTCTGCCTGTTCCGTAGAAATAAGGCTTTGCTTCAAACATTGTTTCTGTCTCCCTTCTTAAAATTCAAGCTTTTCCGGCTTCTGTGCTACCTGAGCATACTCAGAGCCGCTGTAAACATGAAGTCTTGTAAGAGCCTTACGGCCGATTGTAGTATCCGGAACCATACCCTTAACGGCAAGCTCCATAGCAAGCTCCGGTCTGGTCTTCATAAGTGAGGAATATTTAACTTCCTTAAGACCGCCGATATAGCCTGTGTGACGGCGATAATACTTCTTTTCAAGCTTCTTTCCTGTTAAAACTGCCTTATCAGCGTTTATAACGATAACATGGTCTCCGCAATCAACATGCGGTGTAAACTCCGGCTTTACTTTGCCGCGAAGAATATCCGCAACCTTTGCAGCGGTACGGCCGAGCGGTCTGTCCGCTGCGTCGATTATATACCACTTACGCTGAATTTCGGCAGGTTTTGCCATAAATGTTGACATAATTCAAAACCTCCAAAAAATAATGTTTTTAAACAGCCTCATTATAATACCACAATGGGGAAAGGATGTCAACAAGAAAATTTCAAAATTTTAATTTAATATTTATTATCTTTTATTTTCTCTTGTTTTCTCTCGTTTTCTCCCGTTTTCTCATTCGCCGTTTTTGTTTTGTAAAATCAAAAAAACGCAAATAAATAAACTTTTCACCCATTTTGAAATTAATCATATGATATTAGTGAAGTTAAAAGCTTCAATATTTTTACAGGAGGCTTATTATATGGCAGATTTAAAAAACGGCTGTCCGCCCGAAAACAGCAGCTTTAAGGAAGCTGTCTGCATAGACGCCGGAAGAGTTTACGATTCCTGCTGCGACCGTGATTGCCTTGAGGATTTGAGATGCTTTTTCCTGCCTGAGGATCAAGCAATAGTCAACAATGCTTTAAGTGTACGCCTGCGTTCGGCGGAGGTACTTAATGTTTTCATCGATGTTGAACCGGTCAATTTCAACAAGGGTTTCTATTCCTGCGACCTGACATTCTTCTTCCTGTTGGGCTTTGACATTTATACCGCGCCTCACACCTGCCCCCGTTGCATAAACGGCATTACCTCTTACTCCAAAAAGGTAATACTTTTCGGCAGTGACGGCAATGTAAAGGTATTTTCAAGTAAAATGCGCGAAGATGACGACTGCGACAGAAGCACACGCAGAAGCTCGAATATGCCGAAATGCGTTGTTCAGGCGGTTGACCCGATTCCGCTGTCGGCAAGAATAGGCGAAATAAGAGACTGTTACGACAGCATATGCTGTATACCGAAATGCGTATGCGACTGCATAGGCGGCAATGTGGTTACAGACCTTCAGAACGGCAATCCCACCGTTTATGTAACGCTCGGTCTTTTCACAATAGTACAGCTTATAAGGAATGTTCAGATGCTTATACCCGTATACGACTTCTGTATTCCGGAAAAGCATTGCGATGATTCCACCGATCAGCCCTGCGACACCTTTAGGAAAATCAAGTTTCCCACGGATGACTTTTTCCCGCCGAGACCCTGCAACATTGCGGATTCTCCCTGCTGCGGCTGTCCCGATAACAATACCTGAATTAAAACGGCGGGAGCCAAACCCCAAGGGTTTTGCTCCCGTCTGTTTAAAAAATTATGAAAGCGAAGATATATCAAGCTTGTCGAATTGAGTAAAAAAGCTCTTCAGGCTGTCTATATCTTTTTTTATGCCGCCGTTTACATTGCTTTCGAAATTCATCGGCATTACAGGGTCGTGAACGCTCAGCCTTAAAAGGAAAAATCCGTCTTCGGTTGAAATTCTGACGCCCTCTCTGTTATCGTCCGCCACTTTCCAGTCGGGGCGGGTTTCGGCGTATTTTGTAAGTTCCTCTATAACCTTATTGCCGTAATTTTTAAAATCGTCGCATAGGATATTAAAGCGGCATTCTTTTTCCTCTGCAGGCATTTTAAGCGGCTTTAATATCTTTTCTATATCGTTGCCACGTGCAAGCTCTATTACTATTTTGGTCACAAGATAAGCGCCGTCGTCGAGAAAATAATTCTCCCTTAGCGCCGCGTGACCCGAGGTCTCAATCGCAAGCGGACAGTCGATTCCCTTAGCGCACAGCTCCTGCGCCTTGTTTATAACATTTTTATAGCCCCTGCGGTAACGGTAATGCTTATCGCCTAAGGTGCTTTCAATATATTCGTGAAGTCCGTCGCTTGTTACGGAGTCGGTTACTATCGTGGCCCCGCCCTTACTGCCTGAAACCATATATGCGGCAAGCGCTATAAGTCGGTTGCGGTTTATTTCGGCGCCGTCGGAGCCTACACAGCCGGCTCTGTCAACATCGGTATCGAATATTATTCCGAGGTCCGCATTGTTTTTCTTAACGGCGGCGCATATGCTTTCCATAGCCTGTTCATTTTCCGGATTCGGTATATGATTGGGGAACATCCCGTCAGGCTCTAAGAACTGACTGCCGTTAATATTCGCTCCGAGCTTTTCAAGAACATCCTTTGCGTAAAATCCGCCTGCGCCGTTACCTGCGTCAACTATGATTTTGTATCCGTCAAGCGGCTTGTCCTCTTCCTTTTTTCCGACTGCGTCACATATCATTTTACGCAGTCTTGCGGCATATTTGGACATATAATCGTAAAGCATTGTAACTCCGGCGCGGTTGCAGATTATCTCCTCGCCGTTATCCGCAAGCTTTACTATATCCGAAATATCCTCGGAATCAAGTCCGCCGTCGGGGGTGAAAAATTTAAGTCCGTTTCTGTCAAACGGGTGATGGCTTGCGGTTATCTGGATTGCGGCGTTCGCATTGAGGTCAACCGTCGTCATAAACATAGCAGGCGTAGAAGCAAGACCGCAATCAATTACCGAAACGCCTGCGTTAATAAGCGCTTCTTTTACCTTAGCGGCGATTTTTTCGCCTGTAATTCGTGAATCGTGACCGACCGCCACATTCATTTCGGCGGAATTTTTTTCATATTTATTTATGTACCACACTATAAATGCCGCGGTTATATCGTAAACCGCCTGCTCGGTGAGATTTACCGTTTTACCGCCGAGGTCGCTTGCAACGCCCCGTATGTCCGTTCCGCTTTTAAGTTCAATATAGCTCATTATTTACCTCCGTTCAGCCGAAAAAATATCCGGCGGAAAAATATCCTATTAATAAAAGAATTATTGCCGACGCCGTATAAAGCATAGATTTAAAAAACAGCACATTACCGCGTTTCACGCCACTCACCCGAGATTATTATACCCGAAAAAGAAAAATTATCCGGAGGTAATCAGTATGACGGTTTACAGAGCCGACCGAAACAAAATAAAAATATCTCTCACCGATAACGAGGTGCTGGCTTTCTTCGGAACCTATGAAAGAATCAACGATATGAACGCCGGCACAAAGCTTACCGTAGCGCTTCTGCTCAGAGAAGGACTGTCCGACTACCCGGACGAATTTGACGGTGATATTCTTGTGGAAATAAGAGCCCGTGAAAGTGCCGGCTGCACAATAACCGTATCGCCTGCGGAAAAAAAACGCAAAAGCGGCAAATTTTATTTGTGCTTTGATTTTGCCGATTCATCTTCTATGATAGACGGCATTTCGAGACTTTACTTAAGCCGAAAAATCCGTGGAGAAAGCAGTCTTTACTTAATTTCCGGAATTTACAGACTTATTATTTCCTGCCCATCGGCAAAGGATCTGTTTTTTATGAATGAATACTGTGTTCGGTCGGACAGCTCTGCCGCCGCCTGCGCCTTTACAGAAGAACACGGCAGACTGATTGTAAAGGACAATGCCGTTGCCGTTATAGGCCGTGCCTTTACTAAAGAGCTTTGATTTCCGACACGGTCTTTTTCATATTGGAGGATGAAAATACATAGCTGCCCGCAACCAGTACATCGGCTCCTGCTTTTACGGCCATAGGCGCTGTTTCGGCGTTTATTCCGCCGTCAACCTCAAGCTCGGTTTCAAGACCCTGTCTTTTAATCTCCTCTTTAAGCAGTGACAGCTTATCAAGAGCGGACGGCATAAATTTCTGACCGCCGAAGCCCGGTTCAACCGACATTACAAGCACCATATCGCAAAGCGGGAGAAATTCGAAAATTTCTTCCGGCGCGGTTTTAGGCTTTATGGTAAGACAAGCCTTACAGCCGTGATTTTTAATTTCCTTTAAGGTCTCACCCACATCGCTTCCCGCTTCATAGTGAAAGCCCAAAATATCCGACACCTCGGCAAACTGCTTTATGTACCTGTGCGGACGGTCAATCATAAGATGCACATCAAGCGGAAGCGAGGTATGGTTTCTTATTGATTTAATAACCGGCACGCCGAACGATATATTAGGTACAAAAATACCGTCCATAACATCAAGATGCAACATATCCGTCCCGGCAGCCTCAAGCTCCTTTATTGCACCTTCAAGCTCCAAAAAATCCGCCGTAAGTACCGACGGTGAAATTTTTACCGACAACGCACTGCCTCCTTAAGCACTTTAGTTTTTATCCTGATTTATTTTAACCTTAAATTGTTCTGATGTCAAGCAAACAAGCACGCTTGACACAGCGTTTTTTGAATGTTATAATCAAAAAAACCACAGCTTATTGATTTTCGGAGGTCGGCTTATGAAAAAAACTGCTGTAATGACAGATACAAACAGCGGAATAACACCCAAAACAGCGACGGAAAAGGGAATTTTTCTTCTTAAAATGCCCTTTACGGTAGATGATGCGGAATACACCGAATATGTAGATATGCCGTATGAGGAGTTTTTTAAAAGGCTTGACTCCGGCGCATCGGTCTCAACCTCACAGCCCTCTCCCGCGGCACTTACCGATATGTGGGATGAAATATTAAGGGAATACGAATCTCTTGTATATATACCTATGTCAAGCGCATTAAGCGGAACCTGCGCTACGGCAAAGGCACTCTCCGCAGAGTATGACAACAGGGTATTTGTGGCAGATACACGCAGAATTTCGGTAACGCTTTATTCCGATGTTTTTAAAGCGCTGAGACTGGCAACCGATGGGCTTTCAGCCGCGGAAATAACCGCAAGGCTTGAATCCGAGGCGGATATGCAAAGCATATATGTTGCCGTAAATACACTTGAGCACCTTAAAAAAAGCGGCCGTGTAACCGCCGCCGGAGCCGCCGTCGGTACTCTGCTCGGTATAAAGCCGGTGTTGCAGATACAGGGCGGCAAGCTGGACGCATACAAAAAGGTAAGAGGTATGCAGAATGCCGTTTCAGCTATGCTTGACGGCATTGAAAGCGACTTAAAAACCAAGTTTATCGGCGAAAACATAGAAATACGAACCGCCTATTCAGGCGACAGATCCGCCGGAGAAGCTTTTTTAAACGCGACGGCAGAGCGTTTCCCCGAATATAAAATTGAGCTTGATGCGATTCCTATAAGCATTTCCTGCCATGTAGGTGCGGGAGCGCTCGGAATAGGAATTTCGGTTATATAAAAATAATGGGCGGAGATTTTATCTCCGCCCTTAGTTTTGTTTATTATCTTTTCTCGCCCATAAAGAATACCGAAAGCGTACCCGGTCCTGCGTGCGCCGCTATTACGGGGTCGATATAGTTATAAACCACTTTTTTTACCTTATAGCGTTTTTTTATCTCCGACGCTATATATTCAGCCTCGTCCTCACAGTCTCCGTGTACCACAAAGACCTCCTGGTCCTCTATGTTTGTGCTTCTTTCACCGACTGATTTTATAAGGCTTTCCACAGCCGCCTTTCTGCCCCTTACCTTACCGGTAACATAAAGCTTACCGTCATCGGCGGTGTGAAGCATCGGCTTTATTCCGAGCAATGTTCCGAGCATAGCTCCGCTGCCCGACAGTCTGCCTCCTCTTTTAAGAAAGAACAAATCGTCAATAGTAAACAAATGGCATATATGAAGCTTGTTTTCCTCTACCCAATCCGCAACCGCATCAAGCGTCTTGCCTTCATTTTTAAGCTTTACCGCATAATGAACCGCCAATCCCTCGCCCAGAGAAGCACAAAGCGTATCCACCACCCGTATCTTCCTGTCGGGAAATTCCTCGCGGTAATCCTTTGCGGCATTTTCGATATTCTGATAAGTACCCGAAAGTCCCGAAGAAAAGGCAAGCACAAGCACATCCTCACCGTTTTCAAGTATGGGGCGTATCACGCTGTCGCAAATTTCTCTTGAAACAAGCGAGGTGGTTATTTTTGCCTTTTGGCGAAGCAATGAATATGTTTCGGTATAATCCGTGGGAACACCTTTAACATAGCTATCGTATTCCTTGCCGTTTATATAATATTTAAGCGATAGAATTTCTACTCCGTATTCGTTAATTTGCTCGTCGGTAAGATTAGCGCTTGAATCGGTAACTATTCTGTAGCCCATAAAAATTCTCCTTTAAAAAGAAAACTGTTTGTGATTATTATATTCTCCGTTACCGATTTTTTCACCCTATTCGGGCATTTTTGTTTTCTAAAAGGGAAATTGCCGCCGTAGAGGAATTTTTTTCGCTCCACTGTCGGTAGAAAACACACTGATAATGCGCAAAACAGCCACGATTGGATAATCGCGGCTGCTGCGAGCGTCGAAAATTCGACTCTCTTTTGGTCGGGGATGCCGTTCGCTCGAAAATCAAAGATTTTCGGACTGCACTCTATCCCCGCCAATACCACCCCTGTGCCCTTGAAAAGCCGCCATTCAACGGCTTTTCGCTTATAATGTGTTTTTTCGCCGCACATGTCAGCGAAAAAACGAAGGCGGCGTAAACGCAGAAAAGAAATTAAAGTGTAGATTTATCAACAAACTAAACAGCCACGATTATCCAATCGTGGCTGTTAGATTTTTTTCATATTCAATTTTAACCGTTGCTCTTAATTAAACCTTATCTGTAAACCTTTGAATAGGTAAAATATTAATATTAATTGAAAATGTCGTAAATGCATCTGCACTGCATAAGCAATTTAATACTCTGAGAAAAGACTTAAATTTAACCGAGCATTAAAATGAATTGTACATCGGACTCACCTATTAGAATTATTTTTCGGTTAAACACCTAAAGAACATTTAAGTCATCCTTTTACGGTTTCTTATAATTAACCTTTAAAAAATTAACTGTGCATCGGTCCCACCCGTTTCGATTTATTTGATAGCTAAACGCCTTACAATCATATAAATCACCTTTTATGGGAAATTATATTAAATTCCTTTCGGAACAATTAAATGTACATTGGATTCTCCGTTAAGTATTTATCGTTTTGCGTTGCCGCTGCTTACTTCATTGGACTCACCACTTTCGTTTTATTTTGATAAGAAGCCGGTGGAGTATCCTCTCTCACTTTTATCAACTCCTTTCTCTTTGTCTGGCTTTATTATAATGCATAATTGCTGTTTTGTCAAGTGGTTTTTAAAAACTTTTATATATATTCACAAATTATTTAAAAATGCCACAAGTTTCCTGAAAAGTGTTATAATATAATTAATTTCGAAAATTTACAGAGAGAGGTAATTAAATGAGACCTATGATGCCGCCGCCCGCCGGTATGAGAGGGCCTATGCGTATAGGCGGTCCGAGAGGCTTTTTAACGGATGAAGAAAAGCTTTCCCGTCCCAAAATAACAAAAAAACTGCTTTTAAGAATTCTAAGTTACTTAAAGCCGTACAAATGGCAGTTTATCGCTGTTTTTGCCGCACTTGCGGTTTCAGCTGTTTTGGGGCTCTTCCCGTCGGTAATAACAGGTAAAATAGTTGACGCGATAGTGGACGACAGCACCGACATAAAGCTTTTGGCACAGCTTTTGGTGCTTGCGTTTGCGGTACTGTCCGTTTCACAGATAATAAGCGTGCTTGAGCAATACATAAACAGCTGGATTTCGCAAAAAATAATTTATGATATGCGGAACGAAATGTATTATCATCTGGAGCATATGCCTCATTCGTTTTTTACAAGCGAAAAGCAGGGCGACATTATAACCCGTATGAACGGAGACATTAACGGCGTCAGCTCGGTCATATCGGTAATGCTGACATCACTTGTCAGCAATGTTTTGACAATAGGCACCTGTGTTTTTTATCTTTTCTATACCGATTGGAGACTGGCGGCAGTCGGGATTATTATTTTACCCCTGCTTATTCTGCCGACCAAGGCGGTAGGAAAAAAACGGTGGCAGCTTGTAAGCGAGGCACAGGAAAAGCAGGACGAGCTTAACCAGCATGTTGATGAAACACTCTCGGTAAGCGGCTCTATGCTTGTAAAGCTTTTTAATAAAGAGGACGAGGAATACGAAAAATTCCGCGCCGTAAACAATGAGACAACAAAAATCACGATAAGGGAACAGCGCGCCGGCAGTTGGTTTCATGTATTTCTCGGTATGTTTATACAGATAGCGCCGCTGCTTATATACTTTGCGGGCGGATTTTTAATAATAAGCCGCACGGATTCCTCGCTTACGGTCGGTGATATTTCGGTTGTCGTAGCGCTTGTAAACAGACTTTACCAGCCGGTAAGGCAGCTGCTTGATCTACAGGTTGATTTTGTCAGATCCTTGGCGCTCTTTACAAGAATATTCGAATATTTTGACCGTGAATGTACCATAGTAAATCCCGAAAATCCCGTAAAGCCGCCGCTTGACGACTGCAATATAGAATTTAAGAATGTCGGTTTTTCATATGAAAACGGGCGTGAAATACTGAAAAACATAAGCTTTTTCGTCCCGAACGGAAAAATGTACGCTATTGTCGGTGCTTCCGGAGCAGGAAAATCAACAATAATTTCCATGATTCCGAGGCTTTACGATGTTACAGCCGGAAGTGTAAATATAGCCGGAACGGATGTGCGGAAATTTGACCTTGACTACCTGCGAAAAAATATAGGAATAGTAACCCAGGATACCTATCTTTTTAACGGAACGGTGCTTGAAAACCTGCTTTACGCAAAGCCCGACGCCACGCCCGAGGAAATAGAAAAAGCCTGCAAAGCGGCTAATATCTACGATTTTATAGATAATTTACCGGATAAACTTAATACCGTTGTCGGCAACAGAGGTCTTAAGCTTTCGGGCGGTGAAAAGCAAAGAATTTCGATTACCCGTGTAATTCTTAAAAATCCACGCATACTTATTCTTGACGAAGCAACTTCTTCGCTTGACTCAATATCCGAGAATCTTATACAGTCGGCTCTTAATTTCGTAATGTCGGGCAGAACGAGCATTGTAATAGCCCACAGGCTGTCAACGGTTATTGCCGCCGATAAAATACTTGTGATTGAAAACGGTAAGATTACGGATTCGGGTACGCACGACGAGCTTATGGACAAAAGCCGAACCTACCGTAAGCTTTACGATACGCAGTTTAAAAGGGTTATAGATTACGAGCTTCAGAAAAGCTCCCGTAACGATTGAAAAATTTAATTCATTTACCATTGACTTAAAGCCCCAAAAGGGTTAAAATATGGGTACAGACTTCTGTTCGGAGGATAATTATGGACAATATTAAGAACAAAGAGGATTATAATCCCGATATAGTAACACTTTCCGATGACGACGGAAAGGAGTATACCTTTGAGGTGCTTGACGCCATCGAAACCGATACCGGCCGCTACCTTGCTATGCTGCCGATATACGACGACCCTCAAAAAACGCTTGACGACAGCGGCGAGCTTGTAATCGTAAAGGTCGGCGAAGCCGACGAAAACGGCGACGAATACTATTACGAAATAGAGGACGACGACGAATACGATATGGTAGCCGACGCTTTTGTTGAAAGACTTGAGGACTTCTTTGAAATAGATGAGGATTAATTTCCAGTCCTGCTCTGTTCGCGGACCGCGTCTTATATAACCCTACAACATTATAATTAGGGGCCTACGCTCGCACTGCGGATTGCAGACCTCCCGCGGCTGTGCCGAGTTCGGAAGAAGGGAGCGTGAAGCAGTGCGGCCGGCACCCACCTGCTTTAACGCAGGTTATTTTAAGCGCATTACGGCAGAGCGGGACACTATTATTCAAAGTTAATACTATAAAAATTACGGGACTGCAAAGCAGTCCCGTTTTTTTATATCAATTTTGAAATTACCACGGCTAAAATTCCGCTTTTAACCGATATTTCGGCGTTTCCTTCCCATTCGTTGCTGACGCCTATCGGGAATGTATTGTTTATTTCCGCGTTTTCAAGCGGATATTTAACACCCGAAGCCGTAACACCCTCGCATTTATCGGTAAGCGAGAAAATCGAAAGCGAGCAGTTCTTTTCGGGCGGAACGGTAATTCCGCCGTCGCTCAACACAATCATTTTTGTTTCTTTTCCGAAAATACGCACAACAGCTCCGCTTTTCACGGCAAACGCCGCAGCCTGAATATTTGCAAGCGTGTGGTCTGTTCTGCCGCCCAAAGCACAGTATATCTCTATTTCTCCGTAGCCTGCCGCCACAGCGTGCTTTAACGCCGCCAGGGTATCCGTATCATCCTTTTGCGTGGGAAGCTCCAGCACAGGTATACCCGTGGGAACAGTTCCATTGTATGAATCAAAATCCCCGACAAATATATCCGGCTTTATGCCGTTTTCAAGCGCGTATTCAAAGCCCTTATCACAGGCTATGATATAATCTGCTTTTTCAATTCCGTTAAGACCCGAATACTCCCCTCCGGATATTACAGCGCAAATTTTACCCATAAATTATTCCCTTACAGCTTTTCTTCCTCTTCGGTTTGTTCTTCATCCTCAGTAGCATCATCTTCGTATTTTTCCGCACCGTCGCTTACGGCAACCTCATCAAAATCGCTTGTGAAAGCAATATCGTCCTTATTATCATTTCCCTTTACGAGCTTCAATACAAGAAGGACAACAAGAACCGCGGCGGCTATTAAAGCCACGACTAACCCTATAACCATTATTTTGGCATTTGCGGACAGCGAGGCAAATCTCGAACCGAATCCGCCGGGTTTGGTTTCCAACTCTTCCTTTATAAGCTTAAACTCCGGCGCTCTTTGCAAAACATTTTCTGCACTGTCATAACGGTACATAGAGAAGTTACCGTTAAAGAAGCAGTATACATAATAAAAATCGGAATAATCTGCGTCCGCCGCAGAAACATTAAGTCCGCCGGAAGCTCCTGTTTCGGTATTTGTAACCGCGAAAGCCTTTATATTAAATCCGCCTATATCCACTGTTGTTTCATAATATCCCGACGGCGCCTTATACCCATCGGGTACATCCGCAAAGATATATGTATTATTGCCAAAAACGGCATATTTAAGCTTTTCAAAGGTCTTTCCGTCCTCGGAAAGCAAATACGGAACGCACGAATCATCGGCACCCTTAAGATAATAAACGGTGTAGTAGCCTGCCGTATCCTTGGCAACCGCAACCTGAGTGCCGTTAAAATCGGCGGTGTCAGCCGAAAAGCCGTTCGGAAGAGTGATTCCCGAAATATCGGTAAGAACAGTAAACGGCATGCCGTCTATAACCGTCTCGTTCGGCTGCGGTTCGGTCTGGGATGATTCCTCAGGTTCTTCATCAGAGCGTGTGATTGTAATAGTATATACCTTTTGCGCTCCGCTGGGTGCTGTTACCGTAACCGTCCGTACATTTTTGCCCTCATTAAGCGCGGAGGTGCCGGATACTTCAACCTTTGCGCCGCTGTCTGCCGCGGTCGCAAAAATTTTGCACTCCGTAACATTTTTCGCAACTTTTGCCGTATATGAGGTTTTACTTGCGGAAAATTTCGGTGAAAGCGTACCTGCGCTTAACGAAAGTGATTTCAAATTGGCGTTATCGGATTTTGCGGCGTCCGTTACCGCAAGCGTTGCCGAAGAACCGGTCAACGGAATTTCTTTATCGCTCGCATACATAGCGTTATCAACGCTTACCGTGCAGGAGCCTGAGGCTATCGCCGTAAATTTAAGCGGACAGGATTGCTTTGTTTTACCGCTTACCGAATAAACCACCTTTACAACGCCTGCGCCGCCGGTAGCATTTTCACCGCTTTCAAAGCGAAGTACATCCGGATTATAATTAACCGAAAACTCTGTTCCGTACATATTTTCATCGGTGTTTACCGTAACAGTAACCGTAACCGAATCGTTAACGCTCGGCTTACTGCTGCTGAAGGATATTGTGGTGCTTGAGGCAGAAGCGGTAAAAATAAGACAACTTACCGCAACGGATACAGCCGCAAGAATTGTAATGATTTTAATAAAGCTTTTTTTCATATCTATCCTCATTCCGTATTTTATTGCAGGTTTATGATCCCTAGCAAATGCCTTTGAATATTTGCAAGGTCTATAAGTGAGATCTTTCCGTCTGAATTTGTATCCGCACCGACAAAGTTGTTTCCCGTAAGGGATATCAGACCGAGCTTATGTCTTTGAACATTCGCAAGGTCTATAAGAGACACCTTGCCGTCTCCGTTGGTGTCGCCCTTTCTGACGGCCGAAACCGGACTGTTCTCTGTACTTACCGTAAGCCGACACGGCGAATCCGCCAACACATCAATATAATACTCATTATAATATCCGCTTTGTGATTTTACTTTTAATGTAATACGGTTACTGCCTGAATTCAAATTATATCTTAAATCTCCCGCATATTCCGCGCTTTCGGGAAGCTTTACATATATAGTGGAATCACCCGAAACCCTCAAACTGTAGTCGTTGTGAATAAATCTGTCAAATGACGGGGTAAGACCCTCTGCGTTTATACTTTCAAAATAATAATTGTTTAGATTCCCGTTCCTTTCGGGTAGCTGAGACGCCGTATCAGACATATCCTTATAAACGGGTATAAGGAAATCAAGCTCTGCCGATTTCAGGTCCTTGTAGGTCCTTTCAAGTTTCTTTCCGGATGACGACGCATTGTGAACCGCCGTAGCGTACTGATGCCAAAGTTTGTTAATGTCCTTTATATTATAATTAATATAGAAGTATGTATTCTGTCCTGCGCTGACATAGTTATTACCGCTGAAGGTCGCGCCTTCTATTATGGATTTGGACCTCGTATCCCAACCTCTTCCTTTGGCATAGTTTATACCGTTTGTCACCGGATTGTCACCGTTAGCGGAAATATTGAAAAAATTATAATAGGGTCCCGCAATAAGATCGGAGGTGCCTTTTCCTTGTTCTTGCAGAATTGTTGCCGCAAGCATATACGGGTTAATACGGGACCTCCTTGCCGCCTCCATTATTACAGCCACATACGAGCCTCCGTATTCGGTGTCATTCGGGTCGGAATAGTTGTTTTCAAGGAATGTACCGCTTACCATTTTTCTTACGCCTTCCTCGTTTTGGCTCGTGGGATCGTAATTTTGCTTCATATAGGTGTATATGTATTGCTCATTAAGGAAGTTTCTCGGGTCCATATAATATTTTATTACTTCTCTTGACGCATAATGCCATCTGCCGGTCTCTACCGAAACCCAAGTGCCGCTTCCCCAATCGTAGGAGCCCTTGTCCATTGTGCGCCATGAAACGCTCTTATCATCCGTGACCTTGCGTACCGTCTCAAGTTCCGCGGCCTTATCAAGAGTCATATCAATATAGTCCGCATAAAACTTCCAATTCGGATATATTGAATGGAGAGTCCTAAGAGAATTCTTGTAGCTTTCGGGAAAGGACGATATCTGTTCTTCAAAGTTCCCGTCCGCATGCACTTTTTCAACGCAAACAGTTGCAGTCAGAAGTACTGCGAGCGAAAGCAAAAAACAAGAAATCCTTTGCAATCCTTTCATTTTCTTTTGCTCCTTTAAACAGTAAACCTTAAACAGAATAATTATATATTTTTTCTTGCTTTATGTCAACCTTTTGAAGCAAAAAATGTCAATAAATGACGAAAATAAAAACAAAAAACCGACAGCTGTCGGTTCAAGACCTCAAACAGACTGTCGGCAATTTATTTTACCGGGTTCAGGCATTGTTTGTAAGTTTATAAGAAAGTGTCATAAGACTGTCCCCGAAATGCACATTTTCCACCTTTATATCAGGATAATTAAACGCCAGATCATAATGGCTGAAATTCCATACGCCTTTAATTCCGAGCTTTACAAGCTGTTTTGACATTCCCATCGCGGCGTCCTTAGGTATGCAGAGTATCGCAACCTCGGGAAGATTTTCACGGCAAAATTCATCAAGTGTTGAAATATTTCTCACAGGAAGATTTTTTATAACCTGACCGACAACCGATTCCTTATTATCAAACAGCCCTATAAGACGAAAACCGACAGCCTCAAAATTTATATGAAGCGTTACCGCCTTTCCGAGATTTCCGACGCCTATCAAAATAGTGCTTTTCGGAGTATCAAGACCTAATATATGCCCTATTTCAGACTGGAGTATGGTGACATTGTATCCATATCCCTGCTGACCGAAGCCACCGAAGCAATTAAGGTCCTGCCTTATCTGACTTGCGGTAAGCCCCATTTTTTCGGAAAGCTCCCTTGAGGATATTCTCTCTGTTCCGAGAGCCTTTATTTCACCCAAAAAACGATAATATCTCGGAAGTCGCTTTATTACTGAATTAGATACTATATTATTTCCCATAATAAAATGTACCCTTTCAAATTTACATTAATACTAATATAATAATAGTTTATTGTGAAAAAAATGTCAAGGTTTTTGAAAAAAAGTTCTTGACAAAATCAAATTTGCGTGTATAATAAAATAGTAATCATTACTGATTTAGGTGATTCAATGAAAAATTATTCACGGCAGCGTGAAACAATTTTACAGGTTTTGCATTCAACCGATACACACCCCACGGCATCTGCCGTTTATAACGAGGTACGCAAGGTTATTCCGAATATAAGTCTCGGAACGGTCTACCGTAACCTTGCGGCTCTAAGCGAAGAAGGCGTTATACTTTCTTTATCTGTCGGTGACGGATATGAACACTTTGACGGAAACAGCGCTCCGCACGCGCATCTGCATTGCAAACGCTGCGGAAAAATTTATGACGCTCCGTTAAAGCAGGATATCCTGTCGGAAACGGCAAAGGCAAACGGCTTCTCAAGCGAAACTGCGGTATATATCGTGTACGGTGTGTGCAGTAAATGCAAAGCTGATTAAAATCAATTTACGGAGGAATTAAAAATGAAAAAATTTGTATGTCTTGTTTGCGGTTACGTTTATGAGGGCGAAAGCGCTCCGGAGGAATGTCCTATATGCCATGCTCCGGCTTCTAAGTTTGCTGAGCAGTCTGCGGAAAAAACATGGGCTGCCGAGCATGTTGTGGGTATAGCCAAGGGCGCGGATCAGAGAATAATAGACGGTCTTCGTGAAAACTTCAACGGCGAATGTACAGAAGTGGGTATGTACCTTGCAATGGCAAGAGTAGCTCATAGAGAGGGCTATCCCGAAATCGGTATGTACTGGGAAAAAGCAGCATTTGAGGAAGCCGAACATGCCGCCAAATTTGCGGAGCTTTTGGGCGAGGTCGTAACCGACAGCACCAAGAAAAACCTTGAAATGCGTGCAGACGCCGAAAACGGCGCTACAATGGGCAAGTTTGAACTTGCGAAGCTTGCTAAGGAACTTAATCTTGACGCTATCCATGATACCGTTCATGAAATGGCAAAGGATGAAGCCCGCCACGGCAGAGCATTTGAGGGTCTTTTAAAGAGATATTTCGGTTAATGTACAGGGTAATATATGATGGAAAACTATACAATATGTAATTGTAAAAAAGTAACCTATGCAGATGTTGAAAATGCACTTCACCGTGAAGTAAAATTTGAGAATGTGGAAAAAGCTTTTGAAGATGTTCAAAGGATCACAAAATGTTCGACCGGATGCGGTGGTTGCCATGACAAAATTATGGATACAATATCTAAGATAATGAGCAAATAATCAAAAATAAAAGAGGGTTTTTACTATGAAAAAATACGAATGTCCCTGCGGATATGTTTATGACCCTGTTGTCGGTGATCCTGATAACGGAATCGCACCCGGAACATCATGGGAAGATGTTCCTGAAGATTGGGTATGTCCGATATGTGGTTTAAGTAAAGACGCATTTACAGAAGAATAATCAAACTATAAGAAACGGCTTTTACCGCACAAACTGCGGTAAAAGCCATTTTTTTATTGCACATAATCCCGCTTTATGGTAAACTTAGGCAAGGTGATAAAATGGATATTATAAAAACGCTTACGGAGGAATTTTCCTTAAAACCGTTTCAGGTTGAAAATACCGTAAAGCTTATAGACGACGGCAATACCATACCGTTTATTGCGCGTTACCGCAAGGAGGCTACCGGCTCGCTTGACGATCAGGTTTTGCGCTCCCTTTACGAGCGGCTTAACTATCTGCGCAATATGGAGGAAACACGCCAAAAAATCAAAACCGCCATAGACGAACAGGATGCTTTAACCGATGAGCTTTCCGCCGCGATAGACGGGGCGAAAACTCTTACAGAGCTTGACGATTTATACCGTCCCTACAAGAAAAAACGCAAAACCAGAGCCACTGCCGCAAAGGAAAAGGGTCTTGAGCCGTTAGCGGAGGAAATTTATAAGCAGGCGCCCGACTGCAAACCGCCCATAATGCTTGCGGCAGAATATATAAACCCCGAAAAAGGGGTTGAAACAGCAGAAGAAGCGCTTATGGGAGCTATGGATATAATTGCCGAAAAAATTTCCGACGACGCCGACATACGCAAACGTATGAGATTTGTTTGCCTTGCGCACGGTATGCTTACCGTCAAGGCAATCACGGAGGACGTCGGCGTTTACGAAATGTATAAGGATTACAGCGAACCGCTCTCCAAAATACCCGACCACAGAATACTTGCCGTGAACAGAGGCGAAAAGGAAGGCATACTTAAGGTCTCGGTGAATTTTGACCGTGACAAGGCTATGTTTATAATCTCGAAAAATCACATCAAAGAAGGTTCTCCCGCGACAGACACCGTAAAAGCCGCCGCCGAGGACGCATATACAAGGCTGATATTCCCGTCGATAGAGCGTGAAATCCGAAACGAGCTTTCAGAGAAAGCCGACGCCTCGGCAATAAAGGTCTTTTCATCTAATTTACGGCAGCTGCTTATGCAGCCGCCCGTAAAGGATAAGGTTACAATAGGTCTTGACCCGGGTTACAGAACAGGCTGTAAGGTTGCGGTTGTTGACGGCACGGGCAAGGTTCTTGATACGGGCGTTATATATCCCGTACCTCCGAAAAATAAGGTTGAAGAAGCAAAACAGATTATTAAATCGCTTGTAAATAAATATTCTGTCCGTGTTTTCGCGATAGGTAACGGAACGGCAAGCCACGAAACAGAGGTTTTTGCCGCGGAGGTAATAAAAGAGCTTAACGACGGACTTTCCTATATGGTGGTGTCCGAGGCAGGCGCCAGCGTTTATTCCGCATCAAAGCTTGCCGCAGAGGAATTCCCCGATTATGATGTTTCGCTTCGCAGTGCCGTTTCCATTGCACGGAGACTTCAGGATCCGCTTGCCGAGCTTGTGAAGATAGACCCAAAATCAATAGGCGTAGGTCAGTATCAGCACGATATGCCGCCCGCACAACTTAACGCCGCGCTTGACGGGGTTGTGGAGGACTGCGTAAACACCGTTGGCGTAGACCTTAACACAGCGTCGGTTCAGCTTTTATCAAGGGTTTCGGGTATAGGCGCTTCGCTTGCCAAGAACATTGTGACCTACCGAGAGGAAAACGGAAAATTTACCTGCCGTTCAGAGCTTAAAAAGGTTTCAAAATTAGGTCCGAAAGCGTTTTTGCAATGCGCCGGATTTTTGAAAATATCCGACGGAAAGCAGGCGCTTGACAACACCTCGGTTCATCCCGAAAGCTATGCCGCCGCCGAAAAGCTTTTAAAGCTGTGCGGCGTAACGGACGATGATGTAAAATGCGCAAAGACCGCCGCGATAAAGCCTGTAATCGAGGCTGACGGCATTGAAAGCACAGCGGAAAAGCTCGGTATAGGCGTGCCGACGCTTAATGATATAATAAAGGAGCTTGAACGGCCGGGCAGAGACCCGAGAGACGAACTTCCCCCTCCGCTTTTAAGGAGCGATATAGTATCTATGGAAGACTTGAAACCGGGAATGGAGCTTACCGGAACGGTAAGAAATGTTATAGATTTCGGGGCTTTTGTGGATATCGGCGTTCATCAGGACGGACTTGTACACATTTCACAAATAACCGACAGATTTATAAAGCACCCCTCCGAGGTGCTTAAGGTCGGCGATATTGTAAAGGTTTGGGTACTGTCCGTGGATGTACAAAAGAAAAGAATTTCACTTACAATGAGAAAAGAGAAGTTAAACCATGAAAAGCAATAATTTAAAGGGGAGTCTTATACTGTGCGTCACTGCCTTTATTTGGGGAATTGCGTTTGTAGCGCAGTCGGACGGCGGCGAGCTTGTCCCCTCACTTACCTTTAATGCGCTCAGGTCATTTATAGCGGCGGCGGCGCTTTTCGCCTTTTACAAAATAACCGCCGGCAGAAAGGAAAGACATTTCTTTCCCGGGGAAAAGTCGCTTAAAAAGCAATATTTTATTGCCGCAGGCGTCTGCGGCTTACTGCTTGCCGTTTCGGTAAATCTTCAGCAATTCGGTATAAGCGCTTACCCTGCAGGCGCCGCCGCGGAAGCAAGAAGCGGATTTATAACGGCGCTTTATGTGGTATTTGTCCCGATAATTTCACTTTTCTTCGGGAAAAAGGTAAGTCCGATAATATATTTAAGCGTGCTTATAGCGGTGGGCGGATTTTATTTGCTCTGCTTCTCGGGCGGAATAAGCGGAATTTATGTTGCCGATATTTTGGTATTCATCTGCGCGCTTTCTTTTGCCTGTCAAATAATCGCTGTCGGTCATTTTGTAGGCGTTACAGGCGGTCTTAAGCTTTCCATATTGCAATTTGCGGTGGTGGGAGTTCTGTCCACGGCGGCGGCGCTGATTTTCGAACGGCCGTCCCTTTCCAACATATTAGCCGCCGCTCCCCAGATAGTTTATTTGGGTGTGGTTTCAAGCGGAATAGGCTATACTCTTCAGATAGTCGGGCAGAAATACGCCGAGCCGTCGGTTGCGTCGCTTACAATGAGTCTTGAAAGCGTTTTTGCGGCTCTCGGCGGTTGGCTGATTTCGGGAAACGCGCTTTCCGTCCGTGAGTTTATAGGCTGTGCTGTGGTTTTCGCCGCTATAATAACGGCACAGCTGCCCGAAATGCTATCCGGCAAAATAAAAAGCAATGTTAAGGCGTAAAAAAATAAGGCTTGCAGGCGTTTTAAAGCTTGCAAGCCTTTATTTTTTATTATTATTTTCCGCTGTCGCCGTAGTTTGAAAGCACACGGGCGGACGGGTCGTTTACATTACAGCCCTCCCACTCCTTGTTGGGCATCCAGAAATCCTTTACCATTTCCGCCTGACCGGGATATTTTTCCTCGAAAATCTCACGGTACAAAAGCGATTCCTTAGTAAACGGAGCCGCAAAGGTATATCTTTTGCACTTCTCGGCAAATTCGGCGTCGGTATACCTTGTCTCGGCATATTCTTTGAGATAATCTACCATAGAATGGCCTACCGCATCCGAAAAAGCCGCCTTTTCACGCATCAGTATATCGTAGGGCAGATAATCTCCCTCAAACGCATGGCGCAAGAGGTATTTGCCTTTGTTATATTTATTCATTTTCATTTCGGGATCAATGCTCATCACATATTTCACAAAATCAAGATCGCCGAACGGAACGCGCGCCTCAAGTGAATTTACGGAAATACATCTGTCGGCACGGAGAACATCATACATATGAAGCTCTCTTACACGCTTTTGCGATTCCTTTTGGAATTCCTCGGCATTCGGTGCAAAATCGGTATATTTGTAGCCGAACAGCTCGTCTGAAATTTCGCCCGTCATAAGCACACGGATATCGGTTGTTTCGTGTATTGCCTTACAAATAAGATACATACCGATACTCGCCCTTATTGTGGTTATATCGTAGGTTCCCAAAATGCCTATAACCTCGGGGAGCGCCTTTAATACATCTTCTTTTGTAATAATTATCTCACGGTGGTCGGAGCCTATATAATCGGCAACCTCCTTTGCGTATTTAAGGTCTATGGCGTCGGTACTCATACCTATCGCAAAGGTCTTTATCGGTTTTTTAAGCAGCTTTGCGGAAATTGCGCAAACAAGTGAGGAATCAAGTCCGCCGCTCAATAAAAATCCGAGCGGTGCGTCGGCGTCAAGGCGTTTTTCTACACCCTTTACAAGCTTATCGTGTATATTTTTGCACGCAGTTTCAAGGTCATCTGTGCAGACCTTATCCACCGCCGCTATATCGTTATAGCAGATAAACTCCCCGTCCTTATAATAGTGTCCGGGCGGAAACGGCATTATTTTACCGACAAGTCCCACAAGGTTTTTGGGCTCGGAGGCAAATACAGGCTTGCCGTCCTTATCAAGTCCGTAGTAAAGCGGACGGATACCGATGGGGTCACGGGCGGCTATAAGCTCGTTTTTGCCGCCGTCATATATTATCAGCGCAAATTCGGCGTCAAGCATTTTAAACATATCCGTACCGTAAAGCTCGTAAAGCGGCAAAAGTATTTCGCAATCCGACTCGCTTTCGAAGGTATAGCCGCGTTTTATCAGGTCTTCTTTTACGGGACGAAAGCCGTAAATCTCACCGTTGCACACCAATTTATTATTCTTATAGGGAAACGGCTGCATACCCTTATCGGTAAGCCCCATTATAGCAAGACGGTGAAATCCCATAAAGCCGTTATTATTAAGCTCCTCGATTCTTGACATATCAGGACCTCTTGATACTGTCATGTCAAATCCGAGCTTAAATTCCTCTTTCGGAATACGGCTTCCGATATATCCCATAATAGAACACATAAATTTTTCCTCATTTCAGTATTTTTAAATGCGCAAAGGCTTCCCGAATATTCGGGAAGCTTTCGCTTTTTATAAATTATCAGAACTGCTCTACATCCTGAAGCGCGTCATAGCCCTCTTCGCCGGTACGAACCTTTACAACATTTTCAACATCGTAAACAAATATCTTGCCGTCGCCTATATGGCCGGTGTAAAGCACCTTTTTGGCAGTGGCGATAACCTGTGAAACAGGAACCTTTGCAACCACTATATCAACCTGAATCTTAGGCAAGAGCGAGGTTTCAACAAGTGCGCCTCTGTAATATTCGGGCTTGCCCTTTTGAACGCCGCAACCCATAACATGGCTTACGGTCATACCCGTAATTCCTATGCCGACCATTGCGTTTTTAAGGCTTTCAAGCTTTGATTCCTTGCAGACGATTTCAACCTTTGTAATCTTTTCTCCGTCTGCCTTAGGTGCAATACCCGAGGCAACCTTGGGCATTTCCTTAACCTCAACTGCCTCCGCAACAGGTGTGTCACCCGTAACAACGGGTTCTTCGCCCTCGTCGATATATTCGGGAAGCATTGCGATTCCGGCATATGCGCTCTGTAAGCCGTGCTCCTTAACATCAAGGCCTTCCATCTCTTCCTCACGGGAAACACGAAGTCCGAATATCTTTTTGATAATAAGGAACGAAATGGTAATTGTAACAGCTGTCCAAGCGGCTGTTGAGAACATACCGAGTAATTGGAGACCTAATTGCTTAAAGCCGCCGCCGTAGAAAAGTCCCTCGCCGGCGATTTGGTTAGCGCCGAAGGTTGTGCCGTCGCCGAAACCGCGGGCAAATGCCGGAGCGGATTTAGTAGCAAAAAGTCCTACCGAAATTGTACCCCAGATACCGTTGCAGAAGTGAACCGCAACAGCGCCTACCGGGTCGTCAACATGAAGCTTATAATCAAGGAACCAAACACCGAATACCACTATAAGTCCCGAAACGGCGCCTATTACTATTGCACCGAACGCGTCGCATACATCGCAGGGAGCGGTAATCGCGACAAGACCCGCAAGCGAAGCATTTAAGCACATTGAAACATCGGGTTTTCCGTACTTAATCCAAGTAAATATCATTGCAACAACCGTAGCAACAGACGGAGCTATTGTTGTGGTAACGAAGATAGAGCCCATTTCCTCGATTGAGGTAGCGGCGGCACCGTTAAATCCGTACCAGCCGAGCCAAAGAATGAATACGCCCAGACATCCGATGGGAAGGTTGTGACCGGGGAAAGCGTTTACCTTTGTAACCTTTCCGTCCTTGTTCCTTACAAACTTTCCTATACGGGGGCCAACCATAGCGGCGCCGATCAAAGCGCAGATACCGCCGACCATATGTATGCAGTTTGAACCGGCAAAATCGTGGAAGCCGAGCTTAGCAAGCCAGCCACCGCCCCATGTCCAGTGAGCCTCAACCGGATATATAACCGCCGAGATAACTGCCGAATAAACGCAGTATGAAAGGAATTTTGTTCTTTCAGCCATAGAACCCGAAACTATTGTTGCGGTGGTAGCGCAGAACACAAGGTTGAAGACGAAGTTTGCCCAGTCGAAATTTGCGTAATCGGTGAAAATATCAAATCCGGGCTTACCTATAATACCTACAAGGTCTTCGCCCAAGAAAAGACCGAAACCGATAAGAATAAACATTACAGTACCGATACAGAAGTCCATAAGGTTCTTCATCAGTATATTTCCGGCGTTCTTCGCTCTGGTAAAGCCCGTCTCTACCATCGCGAAGCCCGCCTGCATCCAGAACACCAAGGCTGCGCCGATCAAAAACCATACGCCGTAAACTTCACTGTGTATGGCGTCATAAATTGCTTGACTCATATAAATCATCCCTTAAAAATTTTTAAAATTATTTTACGCTGAAAAGCATTTCCCCGTAGGACGGATACGGCCAATCGGTTGCCGGAACGAGTGTTTCAAGCTCGTCAACTGTAATTCTCAGCTCGCTCATTGCCGCAAAAACAGTATCCTTATAATACTTGGAAAGCTCTGTGGTATCGCTTATCTCCTTTGCCTTTACAACCACTTTTTCAAGCTTTTCGGTCTTCTTGTAAGCCGAAGCGTTAAGACGGCTTACCTTTGCCAAAAGCTCTTTTTCATAGCTTGCGTCTATATCGCCGCACGCCGCCTTTGCGATAACGGTATCCGAAAGCTCATGAGAATATTTGCTTACCGCGGGAAGAATGTCCTTTTTAGCCATATCTATCATTGTAAGCGCTTCTATGTTTATTATCTTGCAGTAGTTTTCCGAAAGAATTTCGTATCTTGCTCTCATTTCGGTTTCGGAGTAAACCTTATGCGAAATAAAGAGCTTTAAATTCTTTTCGTGTAAGGAATACGGCAGACAATCCGGAGTGGTACGAAGATTTAAAAGTCCTCTCTTTTCAGCCTCCGCAATCCACTTGTCATCATAACCGTTGCCGTTGAAGATAATGCGCTTATGCTCCGTAATGGTCTTTTTGATAAGCTCGTGGAGCGCTTCCTCGAAATCTCCGGCACCCTCAAGCGTATCGGCAAATTCCTTTAATTCTTCCGCAACCGCCGTATTAAGAACCACATTGGTGCAGGATACGGATGAGGAGGAGCCTAACATTCTGAATTCGAATTTGTTTCCCGTAAACGCAAACGGCGAGGTTCTGTTACGGTCTGTCGAGTCTTTGGGGAACTTAGGAAGCGTATGTACGCCTATCTTCAAAAGCTCCTTTTCCTTTCCGCCGTAGGGCTCATCCTTTTCGATAGCCTCAAGAATTTCGGTAAGCTCAGTGCCGAGGAACATTGAAACCACTGCCGGAGGGGCTTCGTTAGCACCGAGTCTGTGGTCGTTTCCGGCTGACGCTACGGATACTCTTAACATATCCTGATATTCGTCTACCGCCTTGATAACAGCGCAAAGGAATGTTAAGAACTGTGCGTTTTCATACGGTGTGTCGCCCGGATTTAAAAGGTTTACGCCGGTATCGGTTGTAAGCGACCAGTTGTTGTGCTTACCGCTTCCGTTTACTCCTGCAAACGGCTTTTCGTGCAGCAGACAAACCATATGGTGCTTTTTAGCAACCTTCTGCATTATTTCCATTGTAAGCTGGTTGTGATCCGCCGCAATATTTGTGGTAGTGAAAATAGGCGCTAACTCATGCTGTGCGGGAGCAACCTCGTTATGCTCGGTCTTTGCAAGAATTCCGAGCTTCCAAAGCTCCTCATTGAGGTCTTTCATAAACGCCTGAACTCTCGGCTTTATAATTCCGAAATAATGGTCCTCAAGCTCCTGACCCTTAGGCGGCTTCGCACCGAAAAGGGTTCTTCCGGTATAAATAAGGTCCTTTCTCTTGTTGTAAACATCCTCGTCTATAAGGAAATATTCCTGTTCGGGTCCTACCGTTGTTTTTACCGACTTTACATCGGAATTTCCGAAAAGCTTTAAAACACGCAGTGCCTGTTTATTGATTGCCTGCATACTGCGCAGAAGCGGAGTTTTTTTATCAAGCGCCTCGCCGCCGTAGGAGCAGAACGCTGTGGGGATGCACAAAACGCCATCCTTTATAAACGCATAAGAGGTCGGGTCCCATGCCGTATATCCTCTTGCCTCAAATGTCGCGCGCAAGCCGCCCGACGGGAATGAGGAGGCGTCCGGTTCGCCCTGTATAAGTTCCTTACCCGAAAACTCCATTATAACCTTTCCGTCCTTGGTGGGGGAAATAAAGCTGTCGTGCTTTTCCGCCGAAAGTCCCGAAAGCGGCTGGAACCAGTGGGTAAAATGTGTGGCTCCCTTTTCAATAGCCCAATCCTTCATTGCGTTCGCAACAACCGTTGCCGCGTTCGGGTCAAGCGAACGGCCGTCCTTGATCGTGCGCTGCAAGGCTTTATAGGTTTCCTTAGGTAAGCGTTGCTGCATAACACTGTCGTTAAAAACATTGCTTGCAAAAATTTCGTTCATACTGCTCATAACAACAACCTCTTTCTTTTTAAACAAATAAAGCGACAACGGCGCCGTGGGACAAGTGTCCCTTTGCGACGCCGTTGCCGCTTTATCTGTTTTTATGAAATTTAAAAAAATAAACGGCAGACAGGTAGAAGAACTACCGACGCCTTTGCCGTTTCAACGCAATTATTCTACCCCCGCAATCACGATTTGTCAAGCGAAAAAATGCTTTTTTGATTATTTTTTTATTTTGCGGCTTTTCGCAAAATTTTGTAAAGCAAAACCGCATATTGGGATTAAAAAATTAGTTTGTGACCGTTATGCGTGCCTTAAAATCAAATTTAAGATAACAACCCACTTGACAAGCGGCGGCTTTATACTTATAATATATAAGTAAATTTCAGAGCAACGGCGTTCGGTGATGTCAGGGGGCTTCGGTCCCCTTTAAGGCATCGGCGGACGCTTTTATTATTTGTAAGGAGGAACGGCAATGTATTCATATGATGAGCTTATGACCTTCGTTGAGGAAGAGGATGTAAAGTTTATAAGGCTTGCCTTTTGCGATGTTCACGGCAGACAGAAAAACATTTCGATAATGCCGTCGGAGCTTAAGAGGGCGTTTACGGAAGGAATATCCTTTGATGCCTCCGCAGTACCGGGCTTCGGCAATGTGGTTAAGTCGGATTTGTTTCTTCATCCCGACCCGTCAACCCTTTCCGTACTTCCGTGGCGGCCGTCCAACGGCAGGGTTATAAGAATGTTCTGCGACATAAAATATCCCGACGGAACCCGTTTTGAAAAGGACGGCAGATATATTTTAAAAAATGCGGTTGAATATGCCAAATCCTTAGGTGTCTCCTGCTATTTCGGCGCTGAATTTGAATTTTACCTTTTTAATCTTGACGATAACGGAAATCCGACAGGTGAGACCTTTGATAAGGCAGGCTATATGGATATAGCGCCTGACGACAAGGGCGAAAATGTGCGCCGCGAAATATGTTTTAATCTCCTAGAGATGGGAATTTCGCCCGAAAGCTCGCATCACGAAGAGGGTCCCGGTCAAAACGAGATAGATTTTAAATACGGCGCTCCGCTTACCGCCGCCGATAATGCCGTAACATTCAAATCAGTCGTACAGACAATAGCACGCCGCAACGGTCTTTACGCCGATTTTTCACCAAAGCCCTTAATGCACGAAAGCGGCAACGGCTTACACATAAATGTTTCGGTTAAATCCGAAAGCGGCAAGGATCTGACCGACAGCTTTATGGCAGGCGTTTTGGATCATATTGTGGAAATGACGGCGTTTTTAAACCCCGTAAAGGCGTCTTACAAAAGATTGGGCGAGAAAAAGGCACCTAAATATGTAACCTGGTCGCCCGAAAACCGTTCCCAGCTTATAAGGATTCCTGCGGTAAAATCCGAAGCGAACCGCCGAATAGAGCTTCGCTCGCCCGACCCGTGCGCCAATCCGTATATCGCCTATGCGCTGATTATCTATGCAGGGCTTGACGGTATAAAGCGCGGTCTTGTACCGGAGGAGCCTAACAACGCCGATTTGTTCACCGCGGAAAATGATATTACAGACGGTCTTGTAAGTCTTCCCGATACGGTTGAAAAAGCAAAAAGCATTGCGCTCCACAGCGAATTTATAAAGGAAGTCTTGCCTTTAGGCTATACGGAAAACATTTAAATCACGGGGGGATAACGGTGTACAGCGATAAAGTTACATTAAGCGCTCTTGTTGTTTCCGCTTCCTCAAAGTCAACGGAATATTTAAAGGATATTCTTTCGGATTTAAGGTTTTCACCGGTCTCGGCGGCAGTAAGCATTGCGGACGCAAGGCGGCGCCAGCTTGAAAATCCGTTCGATCTGGTGATAATAAACACTCCTCTTCCCGACGATTTCGGAATAGAATTCGCGGAGGAGCTGTGTCAGGACAGCGCCGTGGGCGTACTTCTGTTCGTTAAAAACGAGCTGTTTGAGCAAATAAATTATAAGGTCGAGGATTACGGCGTTATAACCTTTGCGAGACCCGGAACAAGACAGACCATCACAGGGGCAATCAAGCTTACAGCCGCAATTCATAACCGACTTTCCGCTTTTGAAAGGCGGGCCGTAAAGCTTGAGGCGAAAATGAAAGAAATTCGGCTTATAAACCGTGCAAAATGGCTGCTTATAGACCGATACAATATGAGCGAAGAGGAAGCACACAAATACATTGAAAAAACCGCTATGGATAACTGTGCGAAACGGGGAGAAATAGCAGAGAATATTATAAGAACATACGAAAATTAGAAAGAGGTCAAAAATTATGGAAAATTCGGGCAGAAAAACAAAATTTATTTTTGTTACCGGCGGTGTCGTTTCGGGGCTGGGCAAGGGCATTACAGCCGCAAGTCTCGGCAGACTTTTAAAGGCAAGAGGGCTTAAGGTGGCGGCCCAGAAGCTTGACCCGTATATAAATGTCGACCCGGGAACAATGAGTCCCTATCAGCACGGCGAGGTTTATGTTACCGAAGACGGCGCCGAGACCGACCTTGACCTCGGACATTACGAAAGATTTATAGATGAAGACTTAAACAAATTTTCAAACCTTACCACCGGAAAGGTCTACTGGAATGTACTTAACAAGGAACGCCGCGGCGAATACTTAGGCGAAACGGTGCAGGTAATTCCCCACATTACAAACGAAATAAAGGAATTTATATACTCGGTAGGAAAAAAGACCAATGCCGATGTTGTAATAACCGAAATAGGCGGCACCACGGGCGATATTGAAAGCCAGCCGTTTTTGGAGGCAATCCGTCAAGTCGGTCTTGAGGTCGGAAGAGAAAATTCCCTTTATATCCATGTAACGCTGGTTCCGTTCCTCAGAGGCTCGGACGAACATAAAACAAAGCCGACCCAGCACTCCGTAAAAGAACTTCAGGGGATGGGAATAAACCCGAATATTATAGTTTTGCGCTGTGACGAGCCGCTTGAAGATAACATATTTAAGAAAATTTCGCTTTTCTGCAATGTAAAACCTGATTGCGTTATAGAAAATATGACGATACCCGTTCTTTACGAAGCACCGATTATGCTTGAAAAGAACCATTTTTCCGATATAGTTTGCCGTGAGCTCGGCATTAATGCCGCAGAGCCTGACCTTACAGACTGGAACGAAATGCTTGACCGCATTAAAAACCGCAACAAAAAGGTTACTATCGGTCTTGTCGGAAAATATGTACAGCTGCACGACGCGTATTTATCCGTTGCAGAGGCATTGCGCCATGCGGGATATGTATACGGCGCCCGTGTGCAGATAAAATGGATAGATTCCGAAACAATTAACGATGATAACGCCGCGGAAAGCCTTGCCGGATGCGACGGACTGCTTGTTCCGGGCGGTTTCGGAAACAGAGGAATTGAGGGAATGATAGCCACGGCGAGATATGCCAGAACCTCGAATGTGCCTTATCTCGGAATCTGTCTCGGTATGCAGATTGCGGTTATTGAGTTTGCAAGAAGCGTACTCGGCTACAAGGACGCAAATTCGGGCGAATTTGATGAAAATTCAAACCATAAGGTCATAGACTTTATGCCCGACCAAAACGCCGAGATCAATAAAGGCGGAACAATGCGGTTGGGTGCTTATCCATGTAAGATAGCACCGAACACAATGATGCGGCAATGCTACAAGGCTGATGAAATAAGCGAACGCCACCGCCACCGTTACGAATTCAACAACGATTACCGCACCGCAATGACCGAAAAGGGTCTTGTTATAAGCGGAACCTCGCCCGACAATCATATAGTCGAAACCGTTGAAGTTCCCGAAAATGATTTTTATGTGGGAGTTCAGTTCCATCCCGAATTCAAATCCCGTCCTAACAAGGCTCACCCCTTGTTTATGGGTCTTGTTAAGGCAGGACTTGACAGACAGGCAAAATAAGAATAGATAGAAAAAAGCCGCGGCAGATTATCAATCTGCCGCGGCTTTTCTTACTGTGAAACTTTTATCCGAATATCGGTTTTGAGGTTGACGCATCGGCAATGCAGACCCAGCTGTTTCCCGGATTTACGGTAAGCTCGGTTCCGTCCGCCGCAGTAAATTTAAAGCCGTTTTTGGCTGCGCCCTTGCTCCATTTAATTGCGGTATAGGTTCCGTTGACGCAGTAATAGCCGTCGCCCGAATCAAGCAATACTTCTCTGTGCTTATTATCGGGATAATTTCTTATGGTTGTAAGAAGCACAAAAACATTTTTAAAGCTTTCGCTTTCCTTTGTAAAATAATCCTTGCGCTCGGTATTTCCGAAGTATCTCGTGTATGAACCGTTAGCCGCATCATACTTAAACACGCTCTTATAGCTTGCCGAGAAAGGAACGCTTACGGTATTGGCGGCGCTTTCAAGCGAAACCGGACTGTTTTTATCTGCGAAATTAACCCAAGTATCTGTACTGCTGTTTGCGGTTTTGTGACCGTCGCCCACAATAGAGCTCCAAAGCTTTTCGCCGTACGCATATAGGGTATGTTCCGAGGAAAGTCCGTTCTTAAGCCTTACACCGTAATTTTTGCTCATAAGGTCTATATCGTCCGTATCCTTAAGGTGAGGGGCGCAATATGTATAGTCCTGACCGCAATGTACATAAATTGCGTTGTGACCCATAGCAAGGTCAACATAAGGATAGCGTGCGGAACGGATACTGCCTATTTTTTCTGCGGCTGTTACATCCTGAAAAACCGCCAAAAGACGGGTTATTCCGCCCTCAACCTCGGTTTCATAGACTATGTCAGCCTTTGTAAGACCGGTTTGTACGGGCTGGGCTGTTGTAATATTATTCACCATAACCGCAACCGGACGGTTTTTTATTTTATCTGCCGATATATCCTCAAGTCCCGTAAGCGGATTTTTGGCGGATTCCGGATTTTTTGTTTCCTCCGATGAGGTTTCTTCCGTGCTGTCAACACTGAGCCTGTCCGTCTGTTTTCCGCATCCGGCAACCAAACACATTATTAAACACATTACTAAAAGAAATATTTTTTTAGACATTTTTTTACCCCCACATATTCTTATTGTTAAGTATAATACACATATCTGATAATTTCAATAGCGATTTTGCAAAATTAAACGAAAGATATAAAAGCTCTTGAAAAAATAAGATTTATATGATAAAATAAGCGTGTTATGCGGACATAGTTTATCGGTAGAACATTAGCTTCCCAAGCTGAATGGGTGGGTTCGACTCCCATTGTCCGCTCCAAAGCCTGTGGCTGTTACGGAAATTCCGTAACAGCCACAGGCTTTTATTTTAATTGGCTTATTTCCCGTTCAGATATTCAACATATTCCTCAAGGCACATATTAAGTCTGTTCATTTCCTTTGCGGTATTAATTCCCACAAATCTGTAATGCCACGATTCGTATACAATTCCGGTCTTATCCTGCTTATCTTTAGGGAAGCGCAGTACAAAACCATATTCTGCCGCATGCTCCTGCATCCAGGTAAACATCGGCGTGCTTTCAAAGGAATCCTCCGCTATGTTGAAGTCCGCCGAAAATCCTGTATTGTGCTCGCTTCTTCCCGGTCTTGTAACAACGGTTGCCGCCTTAGTCTCCGCCTCCTCGCTCGAAAGTCCTGCGTTAAGGTTGCGGTTAATCTGATTGGTAAACAGCATTTTTTGCGTCGCGTAGGAGCGGTACGGCGAACGGACATACAGCCAGTTTTTGGAATCCGTCTGGGTCTCTCTCTGGGCGTCGATCATCGCCTTCATATAGTTCCAGACTTCCTTATCTATCTGATTGAGCATACCGTTTATATAGTTTGTCGGTATCGTAGTAAGGTTACCCTCGTAATCATAATCCTCGGGCAAAGGATTTTTGTCGTTGACAAGCAGGAGTATGCTGAAATTCGCGTCAAGCCCGTTTGGTCCTACCGCAGGATAGCTTGGAGTGCTTTCACTGCTTGTCTGCTCGGTAGAAGAAGTTGCTTCTGAGCTTAAAGAGCTTCCGGAAGTATCCGAATTGGTTTTACCGCTGCTTTTCTTGCCGAAAATTGCCTTGACCGCAAAGCCGATAAGCGCTGTAAAAAGCGCCAAAACCGCAAGACAGCACACGATAAATATTCTTCTTTTAATTATGGCTTTACGCCTTTGTTCTCTGTTCATATTTCACCTACTCATCAAGCTTGAGCACCGCCATAAACGCTTCCTGCGGCACTTCGACCGTACCTAAGCGGCGCATACGCTTTTTGCCCTCCTTCTGTTTTTCAAGCAGCTTTTTCTTTCTTGATATATCACCGCCGTAGCACTTTGCAAGTACATCCTTGCGGAGCGCCTTTACCGTTTCACGGGCTATTATTTTGCCCGAAACCGCAACCTGAATGGGAACCTCGAAAAGCTGTCTCGGTATATAATCCTTAAGCTTTTCGGCTATTCTGCGCGCTCTTGCATACGCATTGTCCGAATGGACTATAAACGAAAGGGCGTCCACAACATCGCCCGCAAGCATAACATCAAGCTTTACAAGCTTTGACTTTTCATAACCCTTTGCCTCGTAATCATAGCTTGCGTATCCCTTTGTACGGGATTTAAGGGCATCGAAAAAGTCGTAAACTATCTCGCCCGTAGGCATTATATAATGTATATCTACCCTGTCGCCCATATATTTCATATCGGTATATACGCCCCTGCGTTCCTCGCAAAGCTGCATAATTGTTCCCACAAATTCGCTCGGACTGTAAATATGCACATCGGCTACCGGCTCAAGCGCCTCGGCAATCAGCGCAGGGTCGGGATAGTTGGTCGGGTTGTCCACCGTTGCCGTCTCGCCGTTTGTAAGCACAAATTTGTACTCAACGCTCGGAGCGGTGGTAACAAGGTCAAGATTATATTCCCTTTCCAGTCTCTCCTCGATTATTTCCATATGGAGAAGCCCCAAAAATCCGCATCTGAATCCGAAGCCCAGCGCTTTTGAGCTTTCAGGCTCAAAAAGCAATGACGCGTCGTTAAGACTGAGCTTTTCAAGTGCCTCGCGAAGATCGGGGTACTTTGCACCGTCCGCCGGGTAAATTCCGCAGAAAACCACGGGATTTACCTTTCTGTAACCCTCAAGCGGCTTTTGTGCGGGGCGCTCCGCAAGAGTTACCGTATCGCCTACTCTCGCTTCGTTAACTGTTTTTATCGAAGCGGTAAGATAGCCTACCTCGCCTGCCTCAAGCACATCGCACGGCTCCATACAGGTAGCTCTTTTTCTTCCTATTTCCACAGTATCGAAATCGGCTCCCGTTGCCATCATTCTTATTCTATCACCGGTTTTAAGCTTGCCGCTCATAACACGGAAGTACACGACTACGCCCTTATACGGGTCATAATAAGAGTCGAACACAAGCGCCGTAAGCGGCGCGTTTATATCGCCCTTCGGTGCCGGAATATCGGTTATAATGCGTTCAAGCACCTCTTCAACATTAAGCCCGGTCTTTGCGGAGACCATCGGTGCGTCCTCCGCCGGTATACCGATTATATCCTCTATTTCCTTTTTGACTCTTTCAGGTTCTGCCGAGGGCAGGTCTATTTTATTGATTACGGGCAAAAGCTCAAGACCGTGGTCAACCGCAAGATATGTATTGGCAAGCGTTTGTGCCTCTATACCCTGCGAGGCGTCGACAATAAGCACCGCACCCTCGCACGCCGCAAGCGAACGGGACACCTCGTAATTAAAGTCCACATGGCCGGGTGTGTCTATAAGGTTAAGTTCGTACTCCTTACCGTCCTTTGCAGTGTAATAAAGAGTTACCGCATGAGCCTTTATGGTGATACCGCGCTCACGCTCAAGGTCCATACTGTCTAATATCTGTTCTTCCATATCCCTTTTCGCAACCGACTGCGTAAGCTCTAAAAGGCGGTCCGCAAGGGTGGACTTTCCGTGGTCTATGTGCGCCACTATGCAAAAATTTCTTATGTTTTCAAGCGGAAAGGACAATTTTTTTCTCCTTAAATCATTATTCAACCACTATATTATAATACTATTAAGGAAAATTTGCAATCGTATTTTATCCCCTCTTGAAAAAACGCCTTTTTAGTGTTATTATTTACTGGAATAAAAAGGGAGTTCGCTATGTTAAAGCTATTGAAATTTTTGAAAAATTACAGGAAAGAAAGTATACTGTCTCCGGTGTTCAAGCTTGTTGAGGTTGCGTTTGAGCTTACGATACCGCTTTTGGTCGCCAATATAATAGACAGGGGTATCGGTCTTTCGGACAAGCCGTATATCATAAAAATGAGCCTGCTTATGGTTTTATTCGGAATATTGGGGCTTGCCTGCACGCTTATGGCGCAGTATTTCGCCGCCAAAGCGTCGGTCGGCTTTGCTACGGATGTCAGAAAAAGTCTTTTTGACCATATAAGCAGGCTGTCCTTTTCACAGCTTGACGAAATGGGCGCCTCCACACTTATAACAAGAATGACTGGAGATATAAATCAGCTCCAGACAGGCACAAACCTTACGCTGAGGCTTGCCCTGCGCTCTCCGTTTGTCGTGTTCGGAGCGGTGGCTATGGCTTTTTCGGTGGACCCTGCAAGCGCGGGCGTTTTTGCCGTTACCGTACCTGTGCTTACCGTGGTTGTATTCGCAATTATGCTTTCCTGCATACCGCTTTACAAAAAGGTTCAGCAACGGCTGGACGGAGTCGTCGGGAAAACCCGTGAAAATCTGCTCGGCACAAGGGTTATAAGAGCCTTTTGCAAGGAAAATGAGGAAATACGGGATTTTAAAGCAAAAAATGACGCGCTTACCGATATGCAGATAAAGGTCGGGAAAATTTCTTCATTTATGAACCCCGCAACCTTTGCGCTTATAAACCTCGGTATCGTCGCGCTTATATATGTAGGCGCCCTGCGTGTAGACAGCGGTAAAATTTCAAACGGCGATATAGTGGCGCTCTACAATTATATGTCTCAGATATTAATAGAGCTTATAAAGCTTGCCGGACTTATAATAAGCCTTACAAAAGCCATTGCCTGCGGCAACCGCATTGAGGCTGTGCTTGATATTGCTCCCAAAACCGTTTCGGGTACAGGCGCCGCAGAGGATAAAAACAATCCTTATGTTATAGAATTCCGTGATGTATCGCTGTCTTACGGGGGAGAAAGCGCGCTTCACGGTATAAATCTTAAAATTAAGCGGGGACAAACCGTGGGAATTATCGGTTCTACGGGCTCGGGAAAAAGCTCGCTTGTAAATCTCATTCCCCGTTTTTACGACGCCTCCTCGGGCGAGGTATTAGTGGACGGCGCCGATGTAAGGGATTATAACATTACGGCACTCAGAAACAAAATCGGCACGGTCTCGCAAAAAAAATCGCTGTTTGAAGGCACAGTAAGAGAAAATATATTAATAGGTAAATCTGACGCCTCGGATGAAGAAGTCTGGCAAGCCCTTGACACGGCGCAAGCCAAAAAAATGATTGAGGAAAAATCGGGCGGACTTGATTTTAAGCTTGAGCAGGACGGTAAAAATCTTTCGGGCGGTCAGCGCCAGCGAATGACGATTGCCCGCGCGCTTGTAAGAAAGCCCGAAATACTGATACTTGACGACGCGGCAAGCGCGCTTGACTACGCAACCGGTGCCGCGTTAAACGCCGCGCTTAAAAGCACCGATTTTTCACCGACCGTAATAACGGTTTCACAGCGTGTCCCCGCTATTAAAAACGCGGATATGATAGTGGTGCTTGAGGACGGCGGAATAGCAGGCACGGGAACCGACGCCGAGCTGTTAAACAACTGTACGGCGTACAGGGAGATCTGCCGCTCACAGCTTGAAAGCGAGGCGATATAGTATGAAAAACGTATCTGTTATGAAACGGGTAATAAAGGATATAGGCCGCTCCCGTTTTCTTATTGCGGTATCACTTGTTTTTTCGGTGGCAAGCGTTATTTTGTCGCTTTACATTCCTGTTTTGGCAGGCAAAGCGATAGATTGCATTTCGGCAAAGGGTGCGGTTGATTTTGCGGGCGTTAAATCCGCTCTTTTTTACATTTTAATATGCGCCGCGGCCGGCGGACTTCTGCAATGGCTTATAAGCGTTATAAATAATCGCATAGCCTACAACACGGTCAAATACATCCGCGCAAAGGCGTTTAACCACATACAAAGACTGCCCGTATCGTATATAGACGCACACCCCTACGGCGATATTGTAAGCCGCATAACAGCCGACGCCGACCAATTTTCTGACGGTCTGATATTAGGCTTTTCACAGCTTTTCACCGGTGTTGTAACGATATTGGTAACGCTTATATTTATGCTTACGATTTCACCCGTTATAGCACTTGTTGTGGTGGTTCTTACCCCTATTTCACTGTTTACCGCAAAGTTTATAGCACAGAAAACCTATTCTATGTTTAAAGAGCAGTCTGAAATAAGAGGCAAGCAAACCGCTTATATAAACGAAATGATACAAAATCAAAAAACCGTTCAGGCATTTTCCTACGGGGAAAAATCCTCGGAACGGTTCGGCGAGATAAACGAACAGCTCCGCCGCTGTTCGCTCAGATCCGTATTCTTTTCTTCACTTACAAACCCGACAACACGGTTTATAAATAACCTTATTTATGCCGCGGTAGGTCTTATAGGCGCACTTTTCGCAGTAACCGGATATATAACAGTGGGCGGCTTTGTAAGCTTTCTTGCGTATTCCAATCAGTATACAAAGCCGTTTAATGAAATCTCCGGCGTTGTAACCGAGCTTCAGAACGCTCTCGCCTGCGCCGCAAGGCTTTTCGAGCTTATCGACACAGAGCCGGAAAGCTCAGACGACGGTAAGGATGAGCTTATAAACCCGAACGGCAGTGTAAGCTTTAACGGCGTAGCTTTCTCATACGATAAAAGCAAACAGCTTATTAAGGATTTCAATTTCCATGCTGATGCCGGCAAAAAAATAGCCGTTGTAGGTCCCACCGGCTGCGGAAAGACCACGCTTATAAATCTTTTGCTGAGATTTTATGATGTTGACTCCGGCAGTATAACGGTTGACGGAATAAATATAAACGACATTACAAGAGAAAGTCTGCGCACACATTTCGGTATGGTGCTTCAGGACACATGGATAAAGAACGCAACCGTAAAGGAAAACATTGCTTTCGGCAAAGCTGACGCTGCCGACGAAGAAATAATCGAAGCGGCTAAAGCTGCCCGTGCGCACGGATTTATTAAAAGGCTTAAAAACGGGTACGACACCGTAATAGGCGACGGCGACGGGCTTTCCGAGGGCGAACGCCAGCTTTTATGCATTGCGCGGGTTATGCTGTTAAAGCCGCCGATGCTTATTCTTGACGAGGCCACCTCGTCAATAGATACGCTTACCGAAATACGGGTTCAGGAGGCATTTACAAGGCTTATGGAAAACAGAACCTCCTTCGTTGTGGCACACCGTCTTTCAACCGTAAGGGACGCCGACTGTATCCTTGTAATGAAGGACGGCAGGGTAGCGGAACACGGCACACACGGGGAGCTGTTAAAGCTGAACGGATTTTACGCCAAGCTTTACAACAGCCAGTTCTCTGCCTAAAGCTTTACGGCACTTGTAATTATCAAATAAAGTCCGATTATAAAAAGGGATATATTGAATTTACCCTTAAACCAAAGGCAAACTGCGGTTACTATAAGCACTGCCGCCAGCGAAATATTTATAATACGCATAATAAGGCACGCCTTTTGCGGCATCCTGCGCCTTAACAGCGCAAACAGCACCGTGCCGCCGTCAAGTCCTATTACCGGCAGCAGGTTAAATGCGCCGATAAGCAGATTTACAAGACAGCACACAAGCGAAAGCTCGCTGTGAAAAGCAAGGTAATTAAAACCGAAGGTAAGAAACAAAATTATATTTACCGCAGGTCCGCATAGGGCAACCGCAATTTCGTTTTTGTCCGACGCCGTGAATTTCGCGGTTATTTCCACAGACGCAGGCACAAGCCTTACTCTTTTGGGAGCGCAGTCAAGAAGCCACATAACCGTTAAATGCCCCAATTCGTGCATTACTATCGCAAAAAGCAAAGGAAGTATATATCCCGTGCGGTCAAAGGCGATCATTGCGGTTATTACAGCCGCAAACAGAAAAGAAACATAAAATTCGGTTCCTAACAGTCTAAACTTCATCTGTATCACCGCCGGCGGCTTTTAAGACCTCGTCCACGCTTGTTTCCGAGCAAAACTCCGTTTCGTACCACTTACGCACCTCGCCGTAATATTCGGGAAAAAAATACTTCATTGTAAGCACAGATAAAAGTATAAGCAATACAGTCACCGCCTGAACCGTAATTATTGCCGCCGCTCTGCCCTGAACGCTCCCTGTCAGCTTTTCGATTTCTTCCATATATAAAACTCCCAAATTCTTTGTCTTATTAAAAATATATGCGTACCGAGGAAAAATAAGTACATTACGGAACAAATCCGCCGTCTTCCGGTCAGTCCTTTAATACAGAAAAATTAATTTCGATGTTTGTTCAAATAAGTCTTGATTTTTTTTATGTTTGCCGTTATAATGTATAGGTGCCGTTTCGAGCACCGTTAATTCGGCCGTATGGAGATGTCGCCTAGTCCGGTCGAGGGCGCACGATTGGAAATCGTGTAACTCGGAAACGAGTTCGAGAGTTCGAATCTCTCCATCTCCGCCATAATGTGGACGCAAAAAAGATGTGTCCGACAAAACCCCCGATTATATCGGGGGTTTTTGCTAATCAAAAACAAATATAAACGGACTTACCATTTTGTATCAGCTGTTCCGATTTAATGTAAAAGAAGGGAATATTTATTATGAAAGAAAACAGAAAATTGTTAAAAGAAGTATTAAAGGATATACGCCGTGATATGTCAGACGAAGAAGTGCTTAACCTTTTGGCGGACAGTAAAATTTCGGTACGCCCCGAAAATGAAAAAGACAAATGCACGCTCGGACAGCGGGCGGCGGATACCATTGCGAAATTTGCCGGAAGCTGGGCGTTTATCTTTTCCTTTACCGGCATTCTTATTATCTGGATGGTGATAAACATTATTTTAGCCTCCAAGGCATTTGATCCGTACCCCTTCATTCTGCTGAACCTTGTGCTGTCCTGCGTTGCGGCAATTCAGGCTCCGCTTATTATGATGAGCCAAAACCGACAGGAGGAAAAGGACCGCCGCAGAGCGGAAAACGACTACAAAGTAAACCTCAAAACAGAAATTATGATTGAGGATCTTTACGATAAGGTTAATGCTATCCTTGCTAAGCAATCGGCGCTTGAAAACAAGCTGAAATCGGAGGATAAAAACTAAATTTTAAAAAATCCTCCCTTAACGGGAGGATAGAAAAGCATATTAAGCTTCTTCGGAAAATACCATATTGGCAAATATTTTTTTCATTCTTTTATCAGGGAATCTGTTATCGAAAAAATCGTCCACTGCCGAGTGTGACGGCTTTTTATGTACTCTTTCCGACCAGCGCCACACTGCGCCGAGACTCATTATACCGTCAAACACGATAAACACCGTAAGGGCAATCGTTATAATTTTTCCTGCCTTATTCGGTATTTTAAGTATTACCTTTGCCACTCTCGGGTATATGCTTTTTATCCACATAACGCCCAAAAAGCCCCAAAAAACCGAATACAAAAGGCAGATTCTTCCGTTGATATTAAGCGGAACGGCACTGTAATCCCACGAGGTTGAGCCGAAAAGCTTTTCCTGACCCCAAGAAAGCAGATATTCAACCGCGCTTCCCACTATTATACCGCCGAAAAACGAAATCGACGCACTGCGGTTTCGGTATTTATAAAGCAACAGCGTAAGCGCCGTAGCACCGACACCGTAAAGCAAATTGAACGGTCCGTAAACAAGACCCGCCCTGCTTTCAAAATATCCGTGGCGGATAAAGCACCACAGCATTTCTATAACAACGCCCGCAAAGCTGCCCGAAATCAGGATAAGCGCTATTTTATAAAAATTAACTCCCGCGGCAAAATTCTTTGTTTTTTCTTCCTCGTAATCTATAACCGAGTTTGCCGGCGCTCGGCGTATAATAAGCTCCTTACTGTCGCTGGTTCTGCCCTCTTTAAGTCTTGTGCGAAGCTCATCCGCCTGATCAAACGCCCATTTTTGCGCCTTTTTAAGCATTGACGAGGTGTTTTCAAGAATTTTCACCTCACCCTCCACTTCATCGGCAATGGCGTCCCGCTCTTCCTTTGTCATACTGCTTTGATTTGCAAGGCGTTCATAAAGCGAGGTGTTAAAACGCTCGGACTCCCTTTTTTCCGCTTCAAGCAACTCTGAACTCAGCGTTTCAAGAGTCTTTTGTTCTGTCATACAAATCTCCCCCCCCCCGACTAAAGCTTATTCGGCAATTCCGCCGAACAGTACCTTAGGAATTTCGTTAATATCAAGCTCCAGTACCTCGGCAAGCTCGCCGAAAAGCATTTCCTCGGCGTGTTCAAGATTTTTTTCATCTGTAAACCCAAGCCTTCTGTGCGCGTTTTTAGCCGCTTTCTTTTTTCTGTGAATCTTCACCGCAACCGCCGCAAGCTCTTCACAGGTCGTAGGCTTATTTTCTTCGCCGTCCGCGTCCTCACTCTCAAGCGCCGCCTTATAAATATCCGGAATTTTGCTTATGAGCTGTTCTGCCTCTTCTCTTGAAATTATACTCCGTATAAACACCTTATCGCTCTGCGCCGATGCGTAAATAATATTATTCTGCTGATATATCGGTCTCAGCTTATAGTAAAGCCGTTTGACATTCTTTATCAGCTCACGCTGTGCAATATCCTCAACTACGCATACTCCGGTTTGCCCGTAAATTACTTTATCTCCCTTATTAAACAATTTCTACCTCTCATTCTTTCGTGCCGCAAAACAAAAACCGCTCCGATAAACCTATATCTATCGGAACGGTTATATTATACCATATTTTGTCGAAAAATGTAAGAGGAAATTTATCTGTCCTCACGGAAATACGAGAGGCCTAGATGCGCCGGCGGTTGATTTTCACGCTTTTTACGCATACTTACAACCACAAGCACGAGTATTGTAACAAGGTACGGTAGCATATTTATAAGCTCCTTTGCGCTGCTTGAAAGTCCCGGGATATACACACAAAGTATATAAAGACCGCCGAAAAGGAACGAACTTAAAATTGCCATTCCGGGCTTCCAAACGGCAAATATTACTATTGCTATGGCAAGCCAGCCTCTGTCGCCGAAGCCGTTGTTTGTCCAGGCTCCGCCGGTATAGTCCATTACGAAGTATAAACCGCCGAGCCCCGCAATAGCGCCGCCTATCAAGGTTGAAAGGTATTTATATTTTGTAATGTTTATGCCTGCGGCGTCAGCCGTTGCGGGATTTTCGCCTACCGCGCGGAGATTAAGTCCTGTTCTTGTGTGATTTAACACATAGGATGTAACTATCGCTATAGCAATCGCAAGATACGCAAGAAAGCCGAGCGATAAAAAGGTTTTGCCGAAAAGACCGAGCTTATCGGCAAAGGGAAGCTTTGCCTTATAGCAATTTCCGGTAGCCAAAAGGGAGATTGAACCTGTTTCGCCGAAAAAGCTTAAAAGCGAACCGCCGAAAAAGTTACCCACACCGATACCGAAGGTTGTAAGCGCAAGTCCCGTAACATTTTGATTGACGCGCAGGGTTATGGTTAAAAAGCTGTAAATCAGCGCCATAAGCATTGAACCGATGAGCGACGAGAGAAGCGGAATAAGTATGCAGAGCCACACCGCGGGATTATCGGTTGAATGCTCGTAAAGATATCCGCCTATAATACCCGAAATACCGCCCATATACATAATGCCCGGTATACCGAGATTAAGGTTGCCGCTTTTTTCGGTTATAATTTCTCCTGTCGCGCCGAAAAGCAACGGAATACCCTGAATAATGGCGGCGTTAATAAATGCAAATATTGTAGCAAGCATTATTTGGCCTCCTTTTTAGAGCGAACATTTATGCGGTAATTTATAAAGAACTCGCATCCTATTATAAAGAAGATTATTATACCCGTAAGTATGTCCGAAACACTTTCGTTAAGGCGGAAAGCCGTAGCTATCTCGCCCGCACCCCTTTGCAGAAATACTATCAGGAATGAAGTAAGCGTCATAACAACGGGGTTAAACTTTGCGAGCCACGAAACCATTATCGCGGTAAAGCCCATACCGCCCGCAAGGTTTGTGGATACCGTATGATTTGTGCCCGATACAAGCAAAAAGCCCGCAAGTCCGCACACCGCTCCCGAAATTACCATAGTGCGGATTATTACCTTTTTAACATTTATGCCTATGTATCTCGCGGTGTTTTCGCTTTCGCCTACTACCGAAATCTCATAGCCCTGTTTGCTGTATTTAAGGTAAATAAACATTATCACGGTAACAACGGCGACCACAATAATATTAAGCAAATATTTTTGACCGAATATATCGGGCAGCCAGCCGCTTCTTGTCATCTGGTTTATAACGCCCATAACGCTTGAGCCGCTCGGAACCCAAACCATTATGAAGAATGCCACAAGCTGTGTTGCCACATAGTTCATCATAAGGGTGAAAAGGCTTTCGTTTGTACCCCAGTTTGCCTTGAAAAACGCAGGTATAACGCCCCATATAACGCCGCCCAAAATACTTGCGGCAAGCATTATCGGAATTAAAACTCCGTTCGGCAGACTGTCCTTAAAGTAGAACATACAGGCGGCACTTGCAAGACCTCCCACAAGCACCTGTCCCTCTGCGCCGAGGTTCCAGAAGCGCATTTTAAATGCGGGCGTAACCGCGAGGGATATGCAAAGCAGCATTGCTATATTCTGAAACAGTATCCAAATCTTTCTCTCCGAGCCGAAGCTGCCGTTTATCATTGTTTTATAAACCTGAAGAGGATTATATTTTGTAAGAGCGATTATTACAAACGAGCATACGACGAGTGCGGCAATAATAGCGATTGCCCTTATGAGCCACGCCTTCCACCATATTATATCGGAGCGCTTCGTTATGTGAAACAGCGGTTCCCGAGTGTGCTTTTCATTAGTTTTCATTTTCGGCACCTCCGTTTGTTTTAGTCATAAGTAAGCCAATCTCATTTTTATCGGCGGTTCTGCCGTCAAGTATTCCCGTTACTCTGCCCGAGCCTATTACCATAATCCTGTCGCACAGCTCGGTTAAAACATCCAGATCCTCGCCGACGAATATAACCGCAACGCCGTTTTCCTTTTGCTTATTAAGAAGATTGTATATCATATAAGAGGAGTTAATATCGAGACCTCTTACGGGGTAAGCCGCCATAAGAACGGTCGGTGACGCCGCAATTTCACGGCCTACAAGCACCTTTTGCACATTACCGCCCGAAAGACGGCGAACGGGTGTATTAGCACTCGGAGTTGCTATTTCAAGGTCCTTTATAATATCCTCGGCAAGCTTTTTCGGAGACTGACGGTTTACAAATACCGATTTTCCTCTGCGGTAGCTTCTGAGCATCATATTATCCACAATATCCATATTACCGACAAGCCCCATACCGAGCCTGTCCTCCGGTACAAATGAAAGACGAACGCCGAGTTCTCTTATCTGAATGGGGGTCTTGTCCCTTAAATTTTCCTCTGTTCCCGTTTTCGGGTTATTGTAAATAATTTCGCCGCTGTTTACCTTTAAAAGACCTGCAATCGCTTCAAGCAATTCGCGCTGACCGCTGCCGGCAATACCGGCAATACCCAATATTTCGCCGCTTTTTGCGGTAAAGGATATATCGTCAAGCACCTTGACACCGTTTTCGTCGTAAAGGTCAAGTCCCTTTATCATAAGCCTGTCGGCGGTATTTTCAGATTCAGTGCGGTCGATGTTAAGCGATACCTTTTTGCCGACCATCATTTCGGTAAGCTCGGATTCGCTTGTTTCAGCGGTGTTTACGGTTCCGATGTATTCGCCCTTTCTGAGAACCGCAACACGGTCGGAAAGCGAGAGAACCTCGTGCAGTTTGTGGGTAATAATAATTATAGCCTTGCCGTCGTCGCGCATACGGCGGAGTACCGCAAAAAGCTTTTGGGTCTCCTGAGGAGTAAGCACTGCCGTAGGCTCGTCAAGTATAAGTATATCAGCGCCCCTGTAGAGCACCTTTACTATTTCAACGGTCTGCTTTTCGGAAACCGACATTTCGTATATTTTTTTGTTTAGGTCTATATCAAAGCCGTATTTTTCGCTTATGTTTTTAACCCTCGCAGTTACCTTTTTAATATCGTAGCGCCCCTCTTCCTTAAGACCGAGTACGATATTTTCCGCTGCGGAAAATACATCTATAAGCTTAAAATGCTGATGTATCATACCGATTTTATAATTGAATGCGTCCTTAGGCGAGCGGATAACCGCCTCCTCGCCGTTTATGAATATCTCTCCCTCATCGGGGTAGTATATTCCCGAAAGCATATTCATAAGCGTTGTTTTACCGCTGCCGTTTTCACCCAAAAGAGACAAAATCTCGCCGCCGTAAACCGAAAGATTTACATTTTTGTTGGCTGTAATCTTGCCGAAGCGTTTGGTAATACCACGCAATTCTATTGCCGCGTTACTCAAAAAAATCTCACCTTTCCGTTCGCTCAAGGTTCAAAAGAAAATGCATCTTACTCCGTTCTCTTTTCAGCCCTGAGCCGTATTAAAAAAGAAGTCAAGGCGGAGCGAGAAAGTCGCTCCGCCCAAAATGCGGTTTTTTAGCTCTTGCTTATACCGTCGATGTATTTAATATCAAAGTAAGGAGCAGATCTGAAGGTGGATTCCTCGAACTGACCGTCCTTAACAACCTCGCTGTCCGGAACGAAATCGCCCATATCAACAACATCGGCTGTGTAGCTGTCGAGCTTTTTGCCGTTCACAGTGAATGTTGAGGTATCAAATACCTTTAATTCGCCGGAAACAAGCTTAGCCTTAACCTCTTCAAGCTTTTCCTTTGTGCCTGCAGCGGCAACCTTTTCGTTAAGCTCGGTCAAAGCAACATAGCCTTCGGATATTGTGCCGCAGTAGTCAGACGGAATTGTGCCGCCTTCAAGAGCAGCGTTTATGATCTTCTTGAAGTAGGGAGCCCAGTCGATCTTAGAAGAGATAAGCGCAGTGTTCGGACCCATCGAAATGGTGCTGATGTTGTAAGCAACATTCGGTACATTCTTTTCTTCACAAGCCTTGGGAGCGCCCTCTGAATCGGCGTGCTGGCTTATAAGAACGCAGCCTGAATTGATAAGGTTAAGAGCAGCCTCTTTTTCCTTCGCAATATCAAACCAAGAGTTGGTGTAGGTAACCTTCATTGTAGCGGATTCGCATACGGAACGGGCGCCGAGGAAGAATGAAGTCATACCTGAAACAACTTCGGCATAGTCAAATGCGCCTACATAACCGATAACAGCCTTGTCAGCGGTGATGGTGCCGTTATCAATCATTTCCTTAAGCTTCATACCTGCGGCAACGCCTGCAAGGTATCTGCCCTGATATATAGAAGCGAAAGCATTGTGGAAGTTGGCAATCTTAGCGGTCTGAGCCTTTGTACCGGTAGCATGGCAGAACTGAACATCCGGATATTCGCCGGCAGCCTGCATTACAAAGCTTTCATGACCGAAAGAGTCTGCGAAGATTACATTACAGCCGGCGTCCGCAAGCTCTGCTGCCGCTGTGTAGCAAGCGTCTGTCTCGCCTATGTTGGTCTTTATAAGAACCTGCTCGTCCTTAAGACCTAAATCCTTCTGAGCCTCTTTAAGGGCCTGGATGAAGTTGTTGTCATAGGTGGAGTTTTCGTCGTGAAGGCAGATAAGGCCGATTTTGAACTTGTCCTTTTCAACCTTGTTCATCTTAGCGGGAACGGTCTTTTCAACCTCGTCGATTGAGAGAACCTTTTTGCTGCCGCCCTTAGAGTCCGAGCTTGTGTCTTTGCTGCCGCAGCCTGCAAACGCAAAGAGCATTGCAAGGCAAAGAAGCATTGCTGTGAGTTTCTTCATAATTTTCTTCCTCCGAAAAATTATTTATTTGATAAGCGGATTTTTCCGCGTTTATCCGATCAGTCCCTGAAAACGACCGTGCCGTTCTCCATACTTTCGATTATCGCAAGTGATTCGACCTTTATGCCGTCGGCACGAAGTTCATCTCCGCCGTGCTGAAAGCCTTTTTCAATTGCGCAGGACGCTCCCGCAAGCGAGGCGCCCGCCTGATTAACTATATCAATAAGACCTTTTAAAGCCTTACCGTTTGCAAGAAAATCGTCAACTATTAAAATTTTGTCTTCCGAATTAAGGTAATTCTTTTCAACCACCACATTGTAATCGGTGCCGTGAGTGTAGGAATGAACCACGGTTTTATAAACCTCGCCCGAAACATTGCTTGATTTATGTTTTTTGGCGAAAACCACCGGCACATGGAGCGCGGCGCCCGCGCCTACGGCTATTGCAATGCCCGATGTTTCGATCGTCAGTATTTTGGTGACTCCGTCGTCCTTAAAAAGCTCGGCTATTTCCTTTCCCATTTCCATAGTAAAGTCTACATCTATCTGATGATTTAAAAACGAGCCTACTTTAAGAATATTTCCCGGAAGGACCTTTCCTTCCTTAATTATCTTTTGCTCCAAGGCTTTCATAAATTGCGAAATCTCCTTTTAAGAAAAACAAAAACAGACTTTTTTTAAAAAGTCTGCTTGCCAATAATAAAAACGCTTAAACGCAGGTTAAAAAACAACCTGTGATATAAGCAACCAATAGTCGCAACTTAAAGGCGTGCGGTAGAAACATTTGGGCCACAATCCAAACCTATATTGGCAAAGCTATTAAATTTTCTGTAACCTTATCGTAACACAGCTTGTCCCCAAAGTCAACAAAACCCGACCTTTTTTTCAAAGTTTGTTCATAATTACAATTTAGCCATAACCTCACCGTTCAAATTGTCGAAAATAACAAGCGGCGCTGTTATTTCGAACAGCGCCGAATTTTAAAGTACCAGTATCGCAAAATCACGGGGTCCTATTTTAAGCCTGCCGTTTTCCGCCTTGCCGCCGAATACGGGCTTTGCGCCGCAGTATTCCGAGGGAACTTCGATTTCCGCCGAAGCGTTCCCCGAATTTACAGCCGTAAGCACAGCGCTTTTCCCTTTCTTACGGATAAAAGCAAAAACAGCGTTTTGCGCATAAACGGGTATAAAATCACCCGATGCAAATACGGGTGAAGAACGCCTGAATTGTCCGAGCGTTTTATAAAAATCTATAAGTTCCCCGTTTTCTCTGCCCCACGGGTAGCCCGCGCGGCAAAACGGATCGCCGTAGCCCGTAAGACCGGCTTCGTCACCGTAATAAACGGACGGCACGCCCGGCAGTGTAAACTGCAAAACAGCGGCAAGTTTTAAAAGCCTTACCCCGTCAGCATATTGCTCGCCGCTCAGGGTTTGTTCCGACTGCCACCTGCGGTCGCCCGTTTCGGACATATTGCTTGCAAGGACGGTCAGAATTCTCGCCGTATCGTGAGTGCCGATATGATTCATAAGGAGCTTTACCGCCTGCGGAGGATAGTTCTCCAAAATATTAAGCACGGTATTGTAAAGACCATGCGAATTGCCGTTTTTCACAAAATCGACTATTGCGTTCGCAAAGGGATAATTCATAACCGAGTCAAGCTGGCGGCCTCTTAAAAATCTGCGGCGGCTTCCGTAGCTTATCTTGTTTGTAGCGTCCTCCCATACCTCGCCCAAAAGGTAATTGTCCTCACCCTCGGACTTAACGGCAAGGCGTATTCTGTCGAGAAATTCATCGGGCAGCTCATCCGCAACATCAAGCCTCCAGCCCTTTATGCCTTTTTTAATCCAGTATCTTATAACGCCGTTTTCACCGGTGATAAAATCGGAAAAGGACAGGTCGTTTTCCTCGGTTTCGGGAAGGGACGGAACGCCCCACCAGCAGGCATAGCCCGTCGGGTAATTCCCGAACTTATACCAGCTGCGGTACGGCGAGCCTTCCGAATAGGCGGCGCCGTCGGTACCGTATCTGTGTTTTGAGTTAAAATATACACTGTCGTCCCCCGTGTGGGAAAAAACGCCGTCAAGCACCAAATAAATACCCTGCTTTTCCGCCGCTTTTATAAGCGAAACAAGCTCCTCCTCCGTACCGAGAGACGGGTCGGTCTTCATATAATCGGCGGTGTTGTAGCGGTGGTTGGAGTGCGCCTCGAATATGGGGTTCAGATAAATACAACTCACGCCGAGCGATTTAAGATACGGCAGTTTTTCTTCTATTCCCTTGAAATCGCCGCCGTAATAATCGTTTCCGAGCGTACATTTCTCGGGTATCTGGCGGTATTCGGGCTGTTTGTACCAATCCTTGCAGATAAATCTGTCCTCCGGTACATTCTGCTTTTTTTCACCCGAAGAAAAAAAGCGGTCGGGGAAGATCTGATAAATAATGCCACCGTCAAGCCAATCGGGAGTATTAAAGTCGCGGTTATACACAGTAAGCTGCCACCAGCCGCCCTCGGCCGACACTATTCCGAGCGAAGTATCTGTCTTTGAAACGCAAAATTCACCGTAATCGCTTGTATATCTGAACTGATACCAATAAAGCCCCTCTCCGAGGGTGATGTCGCCCTCGTAAAATCTGTATTCGTCAAGAAAGTCCGCCGCCGTCAGTCTTAATTCCCTGACTGTTTCGCCGTTATCGTTTCTGAGCTTTAAGTAGGCGTTATGTACTCTTGCGTCCCTGTGCAGTAACAGCTTTAGCCGAAGGGTCTCCCCTTCGGCTAAAGCTCCGAGTTTATTCCTGTAAATAGGATTTCTTGAATCAAAAGGATAATATTGCATACTGTTTATTTTACGGGCGACAAATGCCAAATATTCTTCGCATATTCTTCTATTGAGCGGTCTGCCGAGAATATGCCGGATTTTGCGATATTGGTAAGCGACATTTTGTTCCATACATCGCGGTTGCGGTAAAGCGCGCTTGCCTTTTGCTGTGTAGCGCGGTAATCGGCAAAGTCCGCAAGAGCCATATAAGTGTCGTGCGTTTTAAGAGTATTATAGATATTGTCAAACGGCTGACCCGCAATGCCCTTTCCTATAAAATCAAGCGCCTGACGCAGTTCCGCGTTGTTGTTGTAATACTGCATAGGCGAATAACCGTTCTTCTGAAGAGCCAGAACCTCGGGCGTCTGCATACCGAAGATCAGTATATTGTCGTCGCCCACAGCCTCGTGTATTTCAACATTCGCGCCGTCCTCCGTTCCGAGGGTAACAGCGCCGTTCATCATAAGCTTCATATTGCCGGTACCGCTCGCCTCGGTAGAAGCCAATGAAATCTGCTCGCTTATATCGGCGGACGGAATCATAAGCTCCGCCATAGTAACCCTGTAATCCTCAAGGAAGAGAATTTTAAGCTTATCGTTTACAGAGCGGTCGTTATCAATAACGGTGGAAAGCTTGTATATCATCTGTATTATCTCTTTCGCAAAGAGGTAACCTGCCGCCGCCTTAGCGCCGAAAATATAGGTTTTCGGAGTAAAGTCCGCATTCGGATTGTTTTTAAGATACAGATATTCGGAAATTATATTAAGCGCGTTAAGATGCTGACGCTTATATTCGTGCAGGCGCTTCACCTGCATATCGAATACAGAATCGGGGTCGAGAACTATCGAGGTATTCTCCTTAACATAATCCGCAAAGCGAACCTTGTTATTTCTCTTTATTTCCTCTAATCTCTTAAGAACGGTCTTGTCGTCCTTAAACGCCATAAGCTTTTCAAGCTCCTCGGCGTTCTTCACAAAGCCGTCGCCTATAAGCTCGGTAAGGTAAGAGGTAAGCTCGGGGTTTGCCTGGCAGAGCCAACGGCGGTGAGCTATACCGTTTGTTACATTGGTGAACTTTTCGGGTGTCATTTTTGCGTAATCCTTGAAAAGCTCGTCAACGAGTATCTCACTGTGAAGTCTTGAAACACCGTTTACCGTATGGCAGGCGGCAACGCAGAGGTTTGCCATTCTTATAACCCCGCTTTGAATTATCGCGGTACGCTCAACCACAAGCGGATCGCCTGTGCGTGAAAGAACCTCGCCTCTGAATCTGCGGTCGATTTCCTTAATTATCTGATAGATACGGGGAATACGCTCCTTAATAAGCTCCTCGGACCAGCACTCAAGCGCCTCGGGCATAACGGTGTGGTTGGTGTAAGCAACGGTGCGGGTTACAAGATCCCACGCCTTATCCCAACCGTAGCCGCACTCGTCAAGAAGAAAGCGCATAAGCTCGGGTATCGAAAGGGTCGGGTGCGTGTCGTTTATATGAATCGCAACCTTTTCCGGCAGATTGTCAAGCGTGTTATATTTTCTTAAATGTCGGTTTAATATATCCTGTACCGAAGCTGAAACAAGGAAATACTGCTGGCGCAGTCTCAACGATTTACCCTCGACATGATTGTCCTCGGGGTAAAGAACCTTCGAAATTGTCTCGGTCATGGCGCGCTGTTCAAGCGCTCTTACATAGTCTCCCTGATTAAAGGCGGACATATCAAAGTCCTGACATTCGGCACTCCAAAGCCTTAATACATTTACGGTCTTGCCGTCCTTGCCCGCAACCATTAAGTCATAGGGAATGGCGTGAACGGTATTGTAACCCGTGTGCTCGATGTGATGGTAGCTTCCGTCCCACCATTCGTTTATTTTGCCGTCGAAATGAACATCAACCGCCGATGCCGGACGCTGTTCAAGCCAAACTCCGCCGCCCGGAAGCCAGAAATCGGGCATTTCGGTCTGCCAGCCGTCAACCAGCTTCTGACGGAAAATACCCAACTCATAGCGTATGCAATAGCCCATTGCCGGATAGCCGCCGGTTGAAAGCGCGTCCAAAAAGCAAGCCGCCAAACGGCCGAGACCGCCGTTGCCGAGTCCCGCATCGGGCTCGAAATCGTAGAGTCTGTCAAGCTTAACCTTGAATTTTGCCAAAGCCTTGCGCATAGTTTCCGTAAGGTCAAGATTGAAAAGAGTATTCTTAAGCGAACGACCCATTAAGAATTCCATACTGAGATAATAAACAGTCTTTGCCTCTTCGGTGTCCGCCGTTTTTTTAAATTCCGCACGGCGGTCGCTCATTATTTCAAGCAGAACGAGCACACAGGCTTTATAGAAAAGCTCATCTGACGCCTGATCCGGAGTTACGCCGAAATTATGTGATAACTTGCGCTCTATCATTGACGAAAGAGCTGTAATGGTGTATTTAGTCATAAAAGCATCTCCTATACTTATTAAGGTTATTATTTACAATAATATGATACAATATTCGCACGGCTTTTTCAAGATGTAACTGCAACTATTATTGAACGAATAATTATATATGTTAAACAAAAAAATGGTTAAATATATATAAATTAGAAAAAAATTAGTGATTTGTAACAATAAACGGACGGTTTTTAAATATAATAAAAGGTCTCCCGAGCGGGGAGACCGTACATCAGATTTCCTCGGTGCCTTCGCACTCAAGATAATCGCCCTTAATGCGGTTCTTGTTAATGACCTGATCAATCACAACAAGCGCACCGAAAACCGCGGCGGCAACCGCAAAAACAGAAAAAATGAATTTTAAAAAGCCTTTCATGTGAAAACCACCTTCCTCTTATGTAATATTATATCAGTATATCCGTAAAATGTCAATCACATAAAGGGAGCAAATATGTGAAGAATTGCCTGTTTGAGACGGAGCCTTATCGGCCTCTTTTTCCACTCCGAAATATTTATCTCCTCCGACACCTTAAAAAGCTCTTCAAACTGCTTTTTAATATCAAGCACGGTTTCGTTGTCGCACACCCACGCGCCGCATTCAAAGTGGAAAATAAAACTGCGATAATCCATATTGACCGTTCCCACGGTAGCTATTTTATCGTCGGACAAAAACAACTTGGAATGTATAAAGCCGGGCGTATACTCGTATATCCTTACACCGGCTTCAAGCAATTCAAGATAGTTATATTGGGTGACGGGGTGAACATACCATTTATCCGGTATATGCGGAGTGATTATCCTCACATCGATTCCCGACTTTGCCGCCATTGTGAGCACCGTTGTCATCGTATTGTCTATTATCAGATACGGTGAGGCAATGTACACATACTTTTGCGCCGTGTTGAGTATCTGCATATAAATACCCTCGGCAGGGTTTTTTTCATTTAACGGGTCGTCGCAATAGGGAAGCACAAATCCGTCGTCCGCACTGCTGTAATCTGAAAGATGCGTCTTAATATCTATCTGTTTGCCGGTCGTAAATTCCCACATACAGCAAAACATTGCCAAAAAGCTCTTTACCGCGTCGCCCTTAAGCATAATACCGCTGTCAAGCCAATGTCCGAACCTTACCATACGGTTTATATATTCGTCTCCTATATTAAATCCGCCCGTAAAAGCAACAGAGCCGTCTACCACCACGATTTTGCGGTGGTTGCGGTTGTTCATAAATATGTTCATAGCCGGTTTTATAGGATTAAATACCGAAACCTCGATTTTTTCTTCCCTGAGCTTTGTAATAAAATCCTTGTGCTGGCGCTTTATGGAACCGAAATCGTCAAAAATAATCTTTACCTCAACGCCGTCATTTACCTTTTTTCTCAGTATTTTGTGTATCTCGTCCCACATATATCCTTCCGCAAGGATAAAAAACTCCATATAAATGTATTTTTGCGCCTTACAAAGTTCCTCTGTAAGCCTTTCAAATATCCTTTCACCGGGAGACAGATATTCGGTTTTTGTATGTCCGTAAAGCGGATAGCCCGATTCGCCCGAAAGATAATCCGCCTGTCTTGAATGGAACATATCGTAATAACGGAGCCTTTCCCTCTCTTCCGTATCATCGGCAAGCAAGGGCAGATAGTGCGATTCGCATACCTCCATTTTTTTGCGAAGATGCGGCAACACTCTGCCGCCGCCCCATAGGAGATAAACGGAAATACCGAAAACCGGAAATAAAAGTATAAAAATTATCCATGCGATTTTATGGCTCGGATTGCCCCTGCGGTTAACTATATAAATAACCATTGCCGCACCCGCAAGCATTGAAACAACATAAAGCGCCGCGGATTTTTCTGTTATATTGTAAACCACAAAGAAAAGAAATACCAGCTGGACAAGCAGTAAAAACGCCGAAACGATAATTCTCGTCTGTATTCTTATACCTCTTTTTTTCTCTTTCATCAGGCAATCACCCCACCGACTTAAGGTTATTATACCATAAAACATATAATTTTGCAATTCACACAAATTACGGTAAAATTACTTGTTATCGACAATGTTTTTTGTTATAATGATAAAGTAAACAATATGATTATTTCAAAAGGGAGTATATTTTATGTTTGAAGAAAAATATAAGCTTTGGTGCGAAAAAGCAGTCGGTGACCCTGATCTTGTTTCGGAGCTTAAAGCTATAAAGGGTAACGAAGAAGCTATATCCGACGCATTTTATAAAGACCTTGAGTTCGGCACGGGCGGACTGAGAGGAGTTATCGGAGCGGGAACTAACCGTATGAATATTTATACCGTAGGCAAGGCGTCCCAAGGACTTGCGGCATATGTAAACTCGGTTACAAAAGACGGACGGGTTGCAATAGCCTATGACAGCCGTATTAAATCCGACCTTTTTGCAAAAACAGCGGCTTCGATATTTGCCGCTAACGGAATAAAGGTATATATTTACAAAGAGCTTATGCCTACTCCTATGCTTTCATTTGCGGTAAGAAGACTTAAATGCGACGCCGGCGTTGTGGTTACCGCAAGCCATAACCCCGCAAAGTACAACGGCTACAAGGCTTACGGACCGGACGGCTGTCAGCTCGGTCTTGAAGCGGCGGATTATGTGCTTTCCATCATGAATAAGGTTGACATTTTTGATGATGTTAAAACGACCGATTTTGAAAATGCGGTAAAAGAGGGCAAAATCGAATATATCGGCGACGATATTATAAACGAATACCTCGATTGCGTTATGGCTTGCCGCGTGGCACCGAATACCGAAGTGGGAGCTCTCAATGTAATATACACTCCTCTTCACGGAAGCGGCAACAAGCCCGTAAGAAAAATTTTAAGCAAAATAGGCGTGACAAATGTAACGGTTGTACCCGAGCAGGAAAAGCCGAACGGCAATTTCCCGACGGCGCCCTACCCGAACCCCGAGATAAGACAGGCGTTTGAGTGCGCTTTAAAGCTTGCAAAGGACATAAAGCCCGATTTACTTCTTGCCACCGACCCCGACTGTGACCGTGTGGGCATAGCCATACCGAACAAGGATGAATACAAGCTGTTTTCCGGCAATGATGTAGGCGCGCTGCTTCTTGATTTTGTGCTTTCGAGAAGAAAAGAGAACGGCACGCTGCCCAAAGACCCGATTGCGGTTAAAACCATAGTCTCAACCGAGCTTTGCAGAAAGATTGCCGACAATTACGGCTGTAAGCTTATAGATGTGCTTACCGGCTTCAAGTTTATAGGCGAGCAAATAACCGAGCTTGAAAAGAAGGGCGAAGAAAACCGTTATGTATTCGGCTTTGAGGAAAGCTACGGTTATTTGGGCGGCACCTATGTGCGCGATAAGGACGCCGTAATCGCCTCAATGCTTATTTGCGAAATGGTGGCATTTTATAAAGCAGAAGGCAAGAGCCTTATAGATGTACTTGACGGACTTTATAAAAAGTACGGCTATTACCTCTGCTCTCAAAAGAGCTTCACCTGCGAGGGCGAAAGCGGTATGAACAAAATTAAGGGTATAATGACCGAGCTTCGCACCAATCCCCCGACCGAAATAAACGGTCATAAGGTGGTAAAGCGCGACGATTACGATACCTCGGTAAGCTACGACACCGTAAACGGCGTTGAAAACAAAATTACTCTGCCTAAATCCAATGTTCTCTGCTATTATATGGAGGACGGCAGTTCGCTTATAGTTCGCCCGTCGGGAACCGAACCGAAGATTAAGATGTATCTCGGCTCTGTCGGAAAGACTATGGAATCATCTGAAAAAGAGCTTTCACTGCTTGCGGATGTAGGAACAAAGCTTCTCGGATTTTAAATTTTATTAAAAAGGAACTGCGGACCAAAAGTCCGCAGTTCCTTTTTTTGCCCCTAAACGGCTTAAATCACGGGGGCAGGATAATTATTTAAGTCCCAGAACAGAAAGCGGAGACGCCGGCTGTTCATTTTTGCACACCTCAAAATGCAAATGGCTCTGATCTGCGCACTCTCCCGGCACGGTTGTTACTGTGCCTATACCGTCCCCTGCGGCGATTTTATCGCCTTTTTTAACCTTTAAATCCTTAACCGCAGAATATTTGGAGGTTATTCCGTTGCCATGGTCTATTGTAACAGTTACGCCGAGAGCGGTGCTTTCCTCTATATTAGCTACCGTTCCGCCGCCGCAGGCACTTATAACCGTGCCCTCTTCGCAGGCAATATCTATGCCTGTGTGTATACGCATATCACCGTAGGTTGCGGAATACTGTAATTCCTTTTCACTGTAATTTTTTAATATTTCGCCCTGCACCGGCATAGTATATACCTGTGCGGCGGGCTTTTCCTCGGAGGAATCCGAAGCCGCGGACGAGGACTGATACGGTTCATCCGAAACGGTTTTGCCGACATTTTCACTCGGCTTTTCGGGGGCGGACGGAACCGAGCTTACATCATCCGCCGTGCTTTGCGAAAAAGAAGATCCCTCCTTTGAACTGCTGTTGCCAATCTTCCTTTTGCTTATATTAGCCGCCGCAAACCAGGAAGCGCCGCCGATGGCGAGCAGACAGCAGGCTGTAACTATAATAAAAGCGGTATTGCTTTTTTTGGGTTTAGAGTGATATTCGGAATATTTCATTTCTATCCGTCCTTTCAATTTATGCCGATTTTGTTCGCTTTATTATTATTGGACAATTATACACACTATATTCCCTAAAAATTTAAAATCAGTTCACAGAAAAGAAAAAATTATAATTTATTATATAATCGTACCGAAAAGGGAGCCGCACCCGATTTGGTATACTTTCTCTTCAAAAGAGAAGTTCTCTCCTCAAACCCCTTAAAAGTGGAAAAGAGCCGTTTTATACGGCTCTTTTTCACTTTTATGCGCAAAAAAACAGCCTGCTTCCGCAGGCTGTTTTTTATATATTATTCCATTCTATTTTAGACATTCCGTTTTGCTCTAAAATTTCATTTGTTTTAGAAAAATGGCGGCATCCGAAAAAGCCTCTGTAAGCCGAAAGCGGGCTTGGATGAACGGTAATAAGCTTTTTATGAATAGGATTGGTGATTATTCTTGCCTTTCTCTCGGCATTTGCGCCCCAAAGCAAAAACACAACGGGAGTTTCCTTTTTGTTAAGCTCGGATATAACACGGTCGGTAAAAATTTCCCAACCCTTGTCCTTATGGCTGTTGGGACTTCCGGCTCTTACCGTAAGCACGGTGTTAAGCAAAAGTATACCCTGCTTTGCCCAACCGGTCAATTCGCCGTAGGGCGGCATTGTAACGCCTGTATCGTCCGTTATTTCCTTGTATATATTTACAAGCGACGGCGGAAGCGCAACCCCCTTTTTAACCGAAAAGCAAAGTCCGTGCGCCTGACCCGGACCGTGATAAGGGTCCTGCCCGATTATACAAACCTTTGTATTCGAAAACGGGGTGTATTTAAGGGCATTAAATATGTCGTGCATATCGGGATAAATTCGGCGGGTAGAATACTCTTCCTTTAAAAAGTTATGCAGCTGCCTATAATACGGCTTTTCCCACTCGTCCTTAAGGATGTCGTCCCAATCGTTGTTAAGCCTTACCATAAATCCGTTCCCCTATTTAACAAGCTTGCGCCAAAGCAGAACCGCAATCTGAAGCGGAATTCCTGCGGCAAGTATTATCCATATATTATAGCTGAAAAACTGGAGGCAGAAGCACAGCAGTATCGACCACACAAGGGAGGATATAAGCAAAAACAAAAATCTGCTTTTATGCCATACGACATCAAACACAATAGCCACGATAAGCGATATCGGGACGGACCAGCAAAACACCATCCACACGCCTTTTTTAAGCGCAATATCGAAAGCGATATAAAGCACGGTAGATGTAAGCCACACCGCAAGCACCGACAAAAGGGTTATAATTCTGCGGCGGCTTCTTACTACCGGAGTGGGGTCATTTGCTTTTACTGCCTTTTCGTCCCCCGTAAGATAATCAAGACTTACCCCGTAAAGCCTGCTTAGCCGATACAGAACCTCTATACCGGGCAAGGACTCGCCCTGTTCCCACTTTGACACCGCCTTATCGGAATAATTGAGCTTTTCAGCGACTTCAAGCTGGGTAAGCTTATTTTGTTTTCTTAAATCAGATAAATTTTTCGCGATAATTAAATTCAAATTTTCCATAAGCCGATTATAACATATACTTAAAGACAAGTCAAATAAACTCGGTGTTTATATTCCTTCTGAATTAAATTCGGGAATAAATCTTTCGTCCGAGCTTTTGCGCTCCTGTATATAAACATTTGAAAAATCCGTATCACATATATAAGACAGTACCTTTTCGTACTCCCTTTTGGTAACCCGACGGTTAATTACGGGCATATTCTCCGCTCTGCCCGTCGGCAGGTATTGGCTCATTATGCTGAAATACGCGCCGGGAGTATTTTTTCTCACCCAGTCGAACACCCGTATTGCCTCGTTCGTACCCTGCGGAAGCAATAAATGCCTTATTATAAGGCCTTTCTGCATAATCCCGTTTTTAAATACGCACACGGGCTGTTGTTTGTATTCCTCCGCAATGGACGCCGCGGCATATTCGGGGTAATTTTCCGCTCCGGAATAAATCTTAGCCCTGTCCGCCGTGAGGTATTTCAAGTCCGTAAGGTAAATATCAATATATCCCTTAAGCGCTCTGACGGCGTTTACCGTATCGTAGCCGCCCGTATTATACACAATCGGGATATCGGGCTTATATATCTCAAGCGCCCTTATTACCGCGTGCCAATAATGGCTCGGTGTTACAAGGTTTATATTTTCGGCTCCCTTTTCCTCAAGTTCCTTAAATATATCCGCCAATCTTTCATAGGTTATCGGTTTTCCGATTCCCTTATGAGAGACGCCGTAATTCTGGCAAAAAGCGCAGTCAAGATTACAGCCCGAAAAAAAGACCGTTCCGGAGCCGCCCCTGCCGCTTATGCACGGTTCCTCCCAAAAATGCAAAGCAGCCCTTGCCGCTTTTGGCAGCAAAGGCATTTTACAAAAACCGTTTAAATTTTCGTTGTCGGTTCTGAGAGCGTTACACGCCCTCGGACACAGGTTGCATATCATTTTCGCATTTCTCCGGTTTAGGCTTTATTTCACATATGCGGCGGCGCACCTTTAAATCGTCGTAAGTCTTTTTAAAGGTAACCCTTCCGCAGAATCGGCGGCCGCAGGAGGGACATTCAAATCTCGCCGCAAACCAACGGTTGCGGTAACGCCACTTTGAGGTCCGTTTTGCTTTTTCACCGCATTTATCGCACTTGAATTCAAGTTGTCTTTTTTCTATCCGTTCATCCTTAATATCCGAAATACAATAAGGCTTGAACCTAAGCCGCTTATAAAACTCCGGATCGGCGGTATCCCTTACAAGAGCCGAAAACCTTTCTCTGTTATAGCACCTTTTGAGGAGTGCGGCACAAAGCAGGCTGTCATCACGCGCGGTATGAAGCTCAAGTCCCTCATAGGTCACTCCGAGCTTTTCCGCCGCCGCCGAAAGGGAAATCTGATTTTTGTCCTCATACCCCATAATTCTTAATTCGCCCTGCACAAAGCGCTGCAAATCAAGATATTTCCCTATTGTAAAGGTTTTGCCGTTTAAAAGGAAATCCTCGTTTTCCTTGATTGAATAAAGGTCTGAATCGCTCCAGGTCATAGTAACGGTGTCGCCTGACGCCCACTTGTCATAATCCTCGACTGCGTCCTCAAACGGAACGCCTGCAAGCATTTTTTCCGTGGTAATACCCGTAAGACCCGCAAATCTGCCCGATACTTTTTTTGAAAAGGAGGATCTGACCGTTTTAAGGAATGTATCCTTAATATTAAAAGCCTCGTCCAGCTTTACGGCGCCTATCTGCAGGATCTGATTGATAAATCTTTTGTATTTTACCGAATATGCGCTGTCCCACTCAAGGTCAAGAATAATATACTCCATTATTTCTTTCTCGACTCGGCTTTCATTCTTTCTTCCTTGTTGAGTATGCGTTTTCTTAAACGGATATTATGGGGAGTTACCTCAACCAATTCGTCGTCCTTTATAAATTCAAGCGACTGCTCAAGCGAAAGCTTTGACGGCGGAATAAGGCGCAGTGCGTCATCCGAACCTGCCGCACGGGTATTTGTCATCTGCTTTTTCTTACATACATTGCAGACTATATCCTCATTTTTCGGGTTTTCGCCGACTATCATACCTTCATAAACGGGAGTTCCGGCCCCGATAAACAGCTTACCTCTGCTTTGGGTATTGAAAAGACCGTAGCCCGTAGCCTCGCCCGTTTCGTGCGCTATAATGGAGCCTGTTGAACGCTGTTCAATCTCGCCCTTAAACGGCTGATAGCTGTCGAACACATGGCTCATTATTCCGTTGCCGTTGGTGTCTGTAAGGAAGTGCGCTCTGTAACCCAAAAGACCCCTTGACGGGATTAAAAATTCAAGATGGGACGCGCCGCCCTCGCGGGTACCCATATTTTTAATTTCTGCCTTTCTGGTGCCGAGACGCTCCATTACCGCTCCGACATATTCCTCGGGAACCTCTATCATAAGAAGCTCGATAGGCTCTAAAAGCTCGCCGTTTTCGCCGTGCTTATAAATAACCTGCGGAGGAGATACCTGAAACTCATAGCCCTGACGGCGCATTGTTTCAATAAGTATTGAAAGATGCAGCTCGCCTCTGCCCGAAACCTTAAAGGTATCCGCCGAATCGGTCTCCTCAACACGGAGACTTACATTGGTCATAACCTCTTTAAACAGACGGTCTCTCAAATTTCTTGAGGTTACAAACTTACCGTCCTTACCGGCAAACGGAGAATTGTTTACCATAAAGTTCATAGAGAGGGTCGGCTCGTCTATTTTTACAAAGGGAAGCGGCTCGATACAGTCGGGCGCACAGGCGGTCTCGCCTATTTCAAGGTCCGCAATACCAGCAACCTGAATAATATCCCCGACAGACGCGCTTTCCTCCTCTACACGCTTAAGACCTCTGTACATAAACAGCTTTGCAATCTTTACATTCGAGGTTGTGCCGTCCTTATGGCACAGCGCAACGGTCTGTCCTACCTTTACAGTACCCCTTATAACTCTGCCTACGCCTATTCTGCCAAGGTAATCGTCATACTCGATATTTGAGAAAAGTATCTGCAAGGGTGCTTCCGGATCGCCCTCGGGCGGAGCTATTTCCTTGATTATTTCATCAAAAAGCGGTTTCATATCCGTTCCGGGTGTTTCGGGCGAATATGTGGCATATCCGTCTCTGCCCGAAGCGAAAATAACGGGGAATTCTATCTGGTCCTCATCGGCGCCGAGCTCTATAAACAAATCAAGCACCTCGTCCACAACCTCGTGCGGGCGTGCCATGGGACGGTCGATCTTATTAATAACCACAACCGCCTTTTTACCGAGCGCCAGCGCCTTTTTAAGCACAAAGCGTGTTTGCGGCATACAGCCCTCAAACGCGTCTACAAGCAGCAAGACGCCGTCTACCATCTGCAAAATGCGTTCAACCTCGCCGCCGAAATCGGCATGTCCGGGTGTGTCTACTATATTTATACGCACGCCGTTATACATAACGCTGGTGTTTTTTGAAAGTATGGTTATTCCTCTTTCCCTTTCAAGGTCGTTTGAGTCCATAACTCTCTCGTTTACCGCTTCATTGGTACGGAAGGTTCCGCTTTGCTTTAAAAGCTGGTCGACAAGCGTTGTTTTACCGTGATCAACGTGCGCTATTATTGCTATGTTTCTTAAATTTTCGATTTTAGCCATATTCTTACTTCCTTTATTTCTGTACAAACGAATATTATACTATACACGGATTTTTTTGTCAACCGGAGCGCATTTCGGCAAGCGCCGTTTCCATTTCGGCGTGTATCATATCGCCCAACTCATGCGTTGCCATATCCTTATATTTTTCATACGGAATAACATCAAGTACCCTGAGTTCAACCGTGGTATGTCGCAGAAACATTCTCTTAGGAATGGACCTTGTGTTATTTATGGCGCATACCGCGATATCCGCGCCTGCGCGGTAGGCAATTTTAAACGAACCGTTCCTGAACGGCAGAAGCTCGCAGGTCTTGCTTGTATAGCCCTCGGGGAAAAGACCTATCGACGCCTTGCCCGATTTTAAAATTCTTGCCGCTTCTATTACCGTTTTTGCCGCCGCCCTGTCGTTTTCACGGTCTATCGGCAGGCAGTAAAGTCTGTGCATTGCTTTCGCTATAAACGGCATAGTTTTGTATATATCCTTTTTGCCGATAAATCCTAAATTTGAATCGGGAAAAACCGAAAGCATAATAACAGGGTCGAAATCGTGCTGATGATTGCACACAAACAACATTCTTTTATCGGGGTCGACCTTTTCGGCTCCCGTAACCTTAACGCTTACCCGTGTAAGCTTTAAAAGCAGAGGTATCGTTATATTTGCAAGTTTTCTGAACGCGGCGGTGCCCTTAGGCGGCTTGTTCACATTTGCCGTGGCTATCCATATGCAGGTTACGGCAAGGTGCAGAATTACAAGCCCTAAAAAAAACGCGATAAACAGCACCGGAACCAGCCACCACGAACACGGCTGTCTTAAAATATCAAAAAAATTGTCAAGCACGGGTATAAGCACGGCGCTCAATACCAAATACACATAAAACATAATGCCGCTCCTAATTTTGCTTTCTTACTATGCCGTATTCATCATAAAAGTTGTAATACGGGCAGTTATATGTCTGTGAAGACAAAAATCTCTGCATTTCGTCTTCGTCGAGATTTATTTCACAGTACATACAGTCGCTTTCTTCGTCATACAAATAGTTAGCACAGCTCTCGCAGGCTGTTTTTTTCATTGCTTTTTCCAATTCGTCGCCTTCTTTTTAAGCGCAACGGCTCTTTCATAAACTGCGCTGTAACGCCCGTTTTTAAGATTCGGGAACGCTTTTACTATACGGCGGTGTACAAAATTTCTTTTTTCGAACGCCGCCGAAAATTCCTGCTTTTTCTTTTCGTATTCTGCCTTAAGCTCATTTATCTTAGGTTTGTTTTCAACAGCTATTTCGCTGCCCTTTTCCTTTGCGGCAATCGTGGTATCGCTTATGTTTTCACCGATTTTATCGGAAATAGCGCGAAGCGCCTTTTCCGCTTCAAGCAACGCTCCGAGCTTTTTCGGCATCTTTGCAAGCTCCGTTACCGTAATCACAAAATCGGTAATAAACGCCGCCGCAAAAACCGAAAGAAGTATTATTCCCGGTACAGCGGGCATTTTTACTATAAGCATATACACAAAGCGGTGTACGGCGCCCACAATAAAGGTTGCCGCAAGCCCCCACAAAACGGTAAACTTTAAGCATATATATCCCTTTATATTAAAGGGCATATCCGAATAATCCCACCATTTATCGTGAAAAAACTTTTCAAGCACAAAGCCCGTAACAAATTCAAGGGCGGTTGTGAGCGCGGCGGAGCCTAAAAACAGTAAAATAAGATTTCCCTTAAGACCCCACAGGGCGGTTACCACAATAAGCATTCCGAAGCCGTAAATCGGACATACGGGACCGTTTAAAAAGCCCCTGTTTACAAACTTTCCCTTATTTACCGCAGCAAACGCAACCTCTGAGCACCAGCCCAAAAACGCATATATCAAAAATATCCATGCTGCCTGATATAAATTTTGCGGCATAGTATTCCCTCCTATCATTCCATCGGCGGTCCGTTGTTATCCTCCGGTGCAGTCGGATTGTCCTCCGATTCCAGCTTTGACTCAGGAACGGACTCATCCGAGGAGGTCTGACTTTCCATTTTGCTTTCATCATCGGATGACGCATTGCTCTGCGGCGGTTCGGATGTAACGGTCGATGTTCCCGAACTGCTTTCAGACGGCTTTGACGGCTCGGAGGTTACATCTGATTCCGGCTTGGATGAAGTAATACGAGAAGCCGAGCTGCTGCTCGAAGACGGCTTTTTAGAGGCTGTCTGCGATGAATTCCGATTTGCGTACCAATCGTTCTTTTCAACACCGTTGGCCTCTATATAATCCTCGGGCTTTATATCGTCATAAATAAAAGCTTTTATAAGCTTTGCTGCAAAATCGAGATCGTAATAGACGCATTGCCCCACACCTCTTATGCTTTTTGACGGCATCTGATAGGAAAAATCAGGTATTCTTGTTTGCTCAAATGTCGGAGACTGCAAAAGAATATTAAACGCCAAACTTAAAATTTCCGAATAAGAAAGCGAGGTTTCACTGCATGGCATAAGCGCCTTTGCAAGCGACATATACTTTCCCTTATCAAGCTTTATTGCCTTATTGAAAAGTTGCTCCATAACATACCGCTGTCGGTCTGTCCTGCCGTAATCGTCGTTTACACCTTCAATATTAGCAGCATGGCGTATTCTGGCATACGCCACCGCCTGAATACCGTTAAGATGGTGAACGCCGGCTTCCTTTATATAGTATTTACTCGGATCTATTCCCTTGTAGCGACATATTTCTTCTATGTTTCCGTTAAGTCCCAGATTGGCAAGGTATCCACTTTCGTAAACCTTGGCGTCAAGCTCTCCCTTTGCAAGCTCAACCTCTATTCCGCCCACCGCGTCTATAATATCCGCCATACCGTAAAAATTAACCGTAGCGTATTCTGAAATATCAAGTCCGAATATTGTGTTTAAGGTTTTTATCGCAAACTCCGGACCTTTATTGTAGGCGCTGTTGATTTTACCGTAGGTAGTTTTCCCGTTATAGGTTATAGGCACTAATGTGTCACGCATAACAGACATAAGTTTAACCTTTTTGGTTTCAGTGTTAAGGCTCATTATCATAATACTGTCCGAGAGACCCTTAAATGATTTAGGGTCTCGGGTATCTATTCCGAAAAGCGCGATATTTACAATCTTATCGTTAATGATACTCTCAAACCCTAAGTCATCGGGATTTTTCGTTATATTGTTGTAATTATAATTAAATATTATTCTGAGAACGCCCGCGGCTATCGCCAGAACAAGCACAACCGATGTACAGCTTATCATGGTTACGCGTTGCCATTTTTTACAACTTCTCCACCAACGGGTAAATTTGTTGTTCCGTCTTTTCTTTTTGTAGTGCCCTGCCGGAGCCTTGCTGCTGCTTGAAATATCCTCAAAATTGATTTTTCCATTGTCCGAAGAAGAATAGATATCGTCCCCGATAAAGTCAAACATATCGTTATTTTTTTCCATATTCACACCCGAAATTTAATATTTTCCGCTAAATCAGCTCTTTGTATATACTGCTTTTTTTAAGACCGGAGACCTCTGCCGCCTCCTTTGCCGCCGACGAAGTGGACTTCCCCTCTTTAATCAGTCTCTTTGCCAGCTTTACAGCGTCTTCAAGCGAATACTGCTCTGTGTTTTCCCGTCTTTTCCCCTCTATAATTAAAACAAATTCGCCCTTAGGAGTATTTTCCGAATAATATTCAGCCGCTGCCGAAAGGGTAGTTCTGTTTACCGTTTCGTGAATTTTGGTAAGCTCCTTTACAAGCGCTATTTTTCGGTCTCCGAAAACCGCAAGCATATCCCTTAGGGTTGCGGGCAGCTTGTGAGGCGCCTCGTAAAATATCATTGTCCGACTTTCATTTTTAACCTCTTCAAGATGCTTTTTTCGGCTTATTTTATTTACCGATAAAAAACCCTCAAAGCAAAATCTGCCGCTCTCCATTCCCGATATGCTGAGCGCCGTTACAAGCGCGCTGGGACCGGGCACTGATTCCACGCATATCCCGACCTCGTGCGCCTGTCTAACAAGATCCTCTCCGGGGTCCGATATTGCCGGCATACCCGCGTCCGAAACAAGTGCGCAGCTCTCGCCATTTAAAATTCTTTCTATTATAAGATTTCCTTTGCTGTTTTTATTATGCTCATAATAGGAAAGCATTTCTTTTTTTATGCCGAAACGGTTTAACAGCTTTACCGTGACACGGGTATCCTCCGCGGCGATAAAATCCGCTTCGTCAAGCACTCTTACCGCACGGGGACTCATATCTTCAAGATTCCCTATCGGAGTGCCGACCACATAAAGTTTTCCGCTCATATTTTAAAGATAAGCCTCCTTATAAGGACCGTAAATTCTTATCATTTCGGGCGAGAACCCGTCGCCCTCATACACATAAAGCGTAGGCTCTATGCGCATACCTGTCTTCGCGCATTTTCTGCCCTCAATTAGAACAAGCCACGGTTCCTTTCCCGTTCTTTGGCAGACAAGTCTCATCCGCTTCGGCTCTAATTTGTACTTGCTCATAAGCGTAAACAGCTCCGAAAGTCTTTCGGGTCTGTGGCACATACAAAGTCTGCCCGAGGTTTCAAGCAGGCGCGCCGAGACCGAAATTATATCCTCAAGCGTGCAGGCTATTTCGTGCCTTGCCACGGCGCTTACCGAATCGTTATTCTTAAGTCCCCCGTTCGGCGCCTTGTACGGCGGATTGCAGGTAACAAGCGTGTGACAGCCGAAGCCTATCTTACCCTTTAAATCGTTAAGGTCCGAATTTATAACGGTAAAATTATCGGTTTTAAGCTCACTGCTTGTCCGTTTTGCCAGTGCGGCGGCTTCCTCGCTTATATCTACCCCTGCGGCGGATTTAAGATTGCCGTCCCTTAACATCAAAAACGGAATTATACCGCACCCCGTCCCGAGATCTACCAAAGTATCGCTTTTTTTCGCTCTTGCAAAATCCGCCAGTATTACAGCGTCCGTTCCAAAGGTGTGATGAGCGGATACATTTATGAAAAAGCCCTTGCCGAGCGGTTCCTTTTTTATTACGCCCGCGTCCATTTTACTCCCTGCGGCGTATCTTCAAGAATAATTCCCATTTCCTTTAATTTATCTCTTATCTCATCGGCGGTTTTGAAATCCTTTGCCTTTCTGGCATTGGTGCGCTTTTCGATAAGTTCCTCAATCTCGCTGTCAAGCGATTTTTCTTTCCTGTTATAAACAAGTCCCAAAACGCCTGTGAGCCGGTCGAACATATCAGCGCACGCGTTAAGCGTGTTTTTCCCCGCACCTGCGGCTATGGCGGTGTTTATATCCCTTACAAGCATAAATATTGCGGCAAGCGCGTCGGCGGTGTTAAGGTCGTCGTCCATAGCGGCGGTAAACTCCGCCTTGCGTTTTTCTATGAAATCCGGAATTTCTCCGCCGTCAGGCGCTGTTTTAAGCGCAAAATCAATATTGTCGCGGCAGGTATAAAGCCTTTCAAGCGAATTCTGAGCCTGCGTTATAACATCAAGCGAATAGTTGATGGGACTTCTGTACTGGCACGCAACCATCATATAACGAATCGGCTCATAACCGTATTTTTCGGCTACATCACGCACGGTAAAGAAGTTATTAAGCGACTTTGACATCTTGTGGTTATCCACATTGATAAATCCGTTGTGCATCCAGTAGTGCGCAAATTCACAGCCGTTTGCCGCCTCGCTTTGAGCTATTTCGTTTTCGTGGTGCGGGAAAATAAGGTCAAGACCGCCGCAGTGTATGTCTATGGTTTTGCCGAGATAACGGCACGCCATTGCCGAGCATTCAATATGCCAGCCCGGTCTGCCGTTGCCCCACGGCGACTCCCAATAAGGTTCGCCCGGTTTTGCGCCCTTCCAAAGGCAGAAATCCATCGGGTCTTCCTTTATTTCGGCAACGCCGATTCTGGCGCCTGCCTCAAGGTCCTCAAGCGGCTGATGGGAAAGCTTGCCGTAGCCCTTAAATTTTTTAGCACGGTAATAAACATCTCCGCCGGACTCGTAAGCGTATCCCTTTTCCATCAGTACGGAAATAATATCCTGTATTTCCTTAATGTTTTCGGTGGCTCTCGGGTGTACCGTAGCCTCTCTTACATTAAGACCTTTGGCGTCCGTCCAGAATTCCTTTATATATCTTTCGGCAATTTCGGGAACGGTAAGACCCTCCTCGTTTGCCTTTTTTATAAGCTTATCGTCAATGTCGGTGAAATTCTGAACAAATGTCACCTTATAGCCCTGCCATTCAAGATAACGGCGAAGCACATCAAAAACGCAAAGCGGTCTTGCGTTTCCTATATGAATATAGTTATAAACCGTAGGGCCGCAGGCGTAAATTTTAACCTCTCCCTCTTTTATCGGCTTAAACTCGTCTTTTTCTCTTGTAAGGGTGTTAAATATCTTCATCGTTTTCTTCTCCCTCTATTCCTCCGACTGCCTTTTCAAGCTCGTGTATCCGTTTTTCAAGACATTCCATTTTTTGCTTTACAGGGTCGGGAACATGAATTTGATCAAGGCTTTGAGCGCAGCCGACCTTTTTACCGTCCTGACGGACAACTCTTGCCGGAACGCCGACAACCGTACAGTTGGGCGGAACCTCCTCAAGTACAACGGCTCCTGCCGCCACCCGTGAATTATCGCCTATTTTAAACGGTCCCAAAACCTTTGCGCCCGCGCTTATCATAACATTGTTGCCGACGGTCGGGTGGCGCTTACCTGTGTCCTTGCCGGTACCGCCAAGCGTTACGCCCTGATAAATAAGCACATCGTCTCCTATCTCGGTTGTTTCGCCTATTACTATCCCTGTGCCGTGGTCGATAACCAAGCGTCTGCCTATTTTAGCGCCCGGATGAATTTCAATTCCTGTTTTTCTTACAGCGCGCTGTGAAACGAACCTTGCGAGAAACAAAAGTCCGTGCGTATAGTAAAAATGCGCTCTGCGGTACATTCTTATCGCTTTAACGCCCGGGTAAAGCAATAAGACCTCTAAAAAGCTTCTGGCCGCGGGATCTCTGTCCCTTACAGCCTGAACATCCTCTCTTATCCTGTCAAACAAGAAAACGCCCCCTATTTTGAAGGATCTACATATTCTCTGCTGTCAAGCAGATAAATTATGCCAGATATAATACATAATACGGCGGAAACCCAGAAAAGTATACTTATTATAATTCCGCACACAAAGGCAAAGCTCTCGCCGCCTACAGAAATATCATCTATAAGCACATATGAGAACAGCGCAAATATAATACCGACCATCTGGCTTACCGTTTTGCATTTGCCCCACATATTGGCGGCTATTACCTTGCCGCCGCTTGAAACAACCACAAGACGGAGCGAGGAAATAAGAAATTCTCTGAACAGCACGATAAACGCGATCCATGTGACCTGCCAGCCGATTCCCATTTTTATAAATCCCAAAAAAGCGGCGGTTGTAAGCATTTTATCCGCAAGCGGGTCAAGGAACTTGCCGAAGTCGGTAATCATATTGTACTTTCTTGCCATTTTTCCGTCTATCATATCCGTAAGCGAAGCGGCAACAAAAAGTATGAGCGCCGCGGTATAGTGATACGGAAAATCTATCATAAGAGCCGCCATAAAAAACGGTGTTGCGATTATTCTGCCTATTGTAAGCTTATTCGGTGTGTTCATTCTTCCAGCTCTCCCAACAAATCATAATCGAGTGTATCGTTTATTCTGACCTTTACAAAATCGCCTATTACGAGCTGACGGTCGGACATAAAGAATATTTTTCCGTCAACCTCGGGAGCGTCGGCAGGCGTTCTGCCGAAATAACACTTTATGTAATCGTCCCAGCCCTCTATAAGCACCTCGGTTACCGTTCCGATTTTCTCCTTATTCTTTTCCGCGGATATTGTAAGCTGCGACTCCATTATGTTTTCCATACGGTCCTGTTTTACCTGCTCGTCTATCTGGTCGGGGAAAAGTGCCGCCGCGGTATCTTCTTCGGCGGAATAGGTAAAGCACCCCAATCTGTCAAACCGCTTCTCCTTTACAAAACGGGCAAGCGAACAAAACTGCTCGTCCGTTTCCCCGGGAAAACCCGTTATAAGCGTAGTGCGGACGGTAACGCCGGGTACACGCTGTCTTATTTTATCTATAAGCGCGGAAAGGCTGCCGTAATCTCCCCTGCGGTTCATTCTTTTAAGTATCTCGCCGTCCACATGCTGAAGCGGTATATCAAAATACTTTACAAGCTTTTCTTCCCTTGCAACGGTATCAAGCAATTCGTCCGTAATCCTGTCAGGATAGGTGTAAAGCGTTCTTATCCAGTGAAGACCGTCAATTTTGCAAAGCTCGGTAAGCAGCTTTGGAAGCATCGGTTTGCCGTAAATATCTTCGCCGTATGCCGTGGTATCCTGCGCTACAACGGTAAGCTCGCGAACACCGCCTCTTGCCAGCTTTTCGGCTTCCTTTACGCAGTCCTCGATAGTGCGGCTTCTCATTCTGCCCCTTATTTTGGGTATCGCGCAATAGGTACAGCAGTTATCGCATCCGTCCGCCACCTTTAAATAGGTGCTGAACGGATAACCGCCTAAAATTCTGTCTCCGTTTAATGAGAGGTCGGCTTTTTCGGCAAAAAAGTTTTTACGGTTTCCTTTTATAGACTCCGTTACTATTTTTGCGATATCCCCGTCCGCGCCGATACCCGCACAGACATCAACCTCGGGTATTTCCTCGGTAACATCGTCGCGGTAGCGCTCCGCAAGACAGCCCGTAACTATAAGCGCCTTGCATTTTCCTGTTTTTTTATACTGCGCGGCTTCAAGAATATTCTCTATCGCTTCTTTTTTTGCTTCCTCTATAAAGCCGCAGGTATTTATAATTATAGCGTCCGCCTCTGCTTCGGGTACGCCTATCTGAAATCCGGCATTTTTAAGGGTTGCCAACATCATTTCGGCGTCCACCTGATTTTTCGGGCATCCGAGCGACACCATACTTACCTTGTACATAATCACACTATTCCTCGCTGTATTCAAGCTCTTCGCTGTATTTTTTAAGCACATCTCTTACCGCCCCGAAGGAAAATCCCTTCCTTATCAGCGCGGCATAGACCTTTTCCGGTCCGTTTTCCGTTTCAAGCTTCCGTGCGTATTTCTTTTCGATTACCGCGCATATCTGCGCTTCCTCATCGGTTTTAAGCCTTGCCACCGTTTCTTTTGCAAGCGCCGTCGGCACGCCTTTTTCAATAAGCTTTCCGACAGTCTGCCTTGCGGATATATCGGCGTCCGCACATCTTTGCGCAAAGTTTTCGGCAAATCTGCGGTCGTCTATAAGACCCACCTCAACAAACCTCGTGATTACCGCCGCCGAGGCTTTTTTGTCAAACCCTGCCTCGGTAAGCTTTTTATACATAGTCCTTTCGGTGCGGTCGGCACGGTCAAGATACCAAAGCGCCCTTGATTTGGCACGGCGGTATTCCGATTCGTACCTGTATTCCGCAAGCTTTTCTTCTGTAATGTCAGTTTGCGGCTTTATACAAAAATCGTCGCAAACCTCATTGTCAAGCAGAACCTCGCCGCCGTCCTCAAATGTTATGAGAGTTAAATGCTTTTTCTGCCTTTTTACGGACGATACCTTCATCAGTCATCAACCGCTATGTCTATATCGACCTTTTTGTGCGGTCTGATATTTTCGGGAGATGTAGGCTCAATAACCGGCTCGTCATCCTGTTGCTCAGAGGCGGCGCCCGTAACTTCGCTGCCCGTTTTAACGGCGGCAAAGATTTTATCCTCGATTTCCTGAGCCAATTCGGCATTGTCCGAAAACAGCTTTTTAACGGTATCTCTGCCCTGTCCCAAACGAGTCTCACCGTAGTAGAACCATGCGCCCGATTTTTTAAGCACACCGGTCTCTACGCCTACATCAACAAGCTCGCCCACATGGGAGATACCCGTGCCGTACATAATATCAAACTCTGCGGTTTTAAACGGCGGAGCTACCTTATTCTTTACTATTTTTACCTTTGTGCGGTTGCCTATAACCTCGGCGCCGTCCTTTATCTGCTCGCCCTTGCGGACCTCTATACGCACGCTTGAATAAAACTTAAGCGCTCTTCCGCCCGTGGTAACCTCTGGGTTTCCGTAAACAACGCCGATTTTTTCACGAAGCTGATTTATAAATATCGCCGCGCAGTCGGTCTTTGAAAGCGCACCCGTAAGCTTACGGAGCGCCTGAGACATAAGGCGGGCAAGCTGACCCACATGGGAGTCGCCCATCTCACCCTCGATTTCCGCCCTTGTTACAAGCGCCGCAACCGAGTCGATAACTATAATATCAATAGCGCCCGAACGAACCAGAGCCTCGGCGATTTCAAGCGCTTGTTCGCCCGAATCGGGCTGGGAAACAAGCAGGCTGTCAATGTCAACACCAAGCTGTTTTGCGTAAACAGGGTCAAGCGCGTGCTCAACATCTATGAATGCGGCGGCACCGCCTGCCTTTTGCGCCTCGGCAACGCAGTGGAGCGCAACCGTGGTTTTACCGGAGGATTCGGGACCGTATATCTCAACTATTCTTCCCTTTGGTATACCGCCTATACCGAGTGCCAGATCAAGTGTCAGAGACCCCGTATGGATAGCGCCCACATTCATGGCGACATTTTCGCCGAGTCTCATAACAGCGCCCTTGCCGAACTGCTTTTCTATCTGCTCCATCGCAGTTCTGAGGGCTTTTTCCTTGCCCTCTGTTTCCGTAACCTTTACAGGTATTTTTAAACCGTTATTTTTCTGAGCCATATTTGTCCCTCCGTTTATTCTTTAAAGCCGTAAACCGCACGGTCCACTCCGTTTAAATCCTTTTTTATATTCGTTTTTTTAAAGCCTGCGCCGTCAAGCAGTTCTTTCACCGTCTGCGCCTTGCCTATGCCGACCTCAAATGCCAGCATTCCGTCTTTTTTAATACTGTTTTTATAATTTTCAATGATTGCACGGTAAAAATCAAGTCCGTCTCCGGGACTTAAAAGCGCCGTTTCGGGTTCGTACCTTGTTTCGGGGGAGATAATGTTCATTTCTTCCTCGTTAATATACGGCGGATTGCTTACAATAAGGTCAAAGCTTTTATTACTTAAATCTCCGCGGAGTACATCTCCCGTTACAAGCCTTGTATTATCGGCTTTGTGTCTTTCCCTGTTCCTTTCGGCATACTGTGCCGCCTCCGAAAATTTTTCAAGCATGATAACAAAGGAAGAAGGCACTTCCTTTGCTATTGTTATTCCTATACAGCCGCTCCCCGCACAAAGGTCGAGCGCCTCGGGCTTTTCCTTATCCTTTAATACTTTTATACATTCCTCGGCAAGAATTTCAGTATCCGCTCTCGGCACAAGCACACCGGGACCCACATAATAATCCCTGCCGTAAAACGCCCATTCGCCGAAAATATACTGAAGCGGATAACGAAGCTCTCTTTGTTTTATTATCGCGGTAAGGTTATTGCTTTGAAACTCCGTAAGGCTGTTTGTATAATTCATAAGTATTTCGGAATTTGAAAAGCCGGTTATATGCTTTATTATCTGCTTTGCCTCGAATACATAATCCTCTATTCCGGCATTTTCGAGCGCCTTTTTTGTGCTGTTGTACGCTTCAAAAATGTTCATTCTTCCGCGCCGTCCGTTTCCCCGTCCTGTTCGTCCACACTGCGGTCAACATCGGGTACTGCCGGCTCGCACGCTTTAAGCGCCGCAATAGCGACCTCAATCATATCGTCCTCAGGCTCCTTTGTGGTTATTCTTTGAAGCCAAAGTCCGGGTGCGGAAACGATTTTTGTGAACAGGTTATCATATCTTCCGCAAACACGCAAAAGCTCATAACCCGCTCCGCAAACTATCGGAATAAGCAGTATTTTTATTATGACCCAAAGCCACGCCACATTGTAGACGCTCGGGAATATAAGCTGTATTATCGTGGAAAAAATAACACTTATAAGTATCATCAGTATCATAAACGAGGTTCCGCACCTCGGGTGAAAGCGGCGTTGCTTCCTTACATTTTCGACCGTAAGCTTAAGACCTTTTTCATAACAGAAAATAGTTTTATGCTCCGCCCCGTGGTACATAAATACACGCTTGATGTCCTGCATCAGCGAAACCGCCCAGACATATATAACAAATATCGTAAGCTTTAAAAGCTGTTCAATGCTTGACCGCACGACAGGAGTAAAATCCGTTTTGAACAAAAGACGGAGTCCCGAAACCGCAAGCCTCGGCAAAAGCATAAACAAAACGACCGCCAAAGCAACGCCCAGTACCGTTCCTATGACCATAACCGTGTTAAGCAGTGCGTTGCCGTTCTTTTTTTCTTCGGTTTTCTTTTCTTCCTCAAGGTCGGTAAATCCGGATTTTTCAGCCGACATCATCATAGCCTTATAGCCTTGAACCATAGATTCGATAAATCCCGTTATTCCCCTTAAAACAGGAAGCCTTAAAATCTTAAAGCGTTCCTTTATATCTGTGCCGTCAAGATAGGAAATATCTATTGTTTTGTCCGGACACCTTACGGCAAGAGCGGTCTTTTCCGGACTTTTCATCATAATTCCCTCTATAAGTGCCTGACCGCCGATTGAAGTATATTTAGCCATTTGGTTCTCCTTTGCTCTCGTTATCCTGCGGTACATCGTCCGTTTCTTCCGTTTGAGCCGCAGTCTCCGACTCGTACAGCGGCAGAACTATTGTAACGGTAGTTCCGACGCCCTCGGTGCTTTCTATAAATAAAAGTCCCTTATGCTGTTTTATTATCTCATCCGCAACCGCAAGACCTATTCCCGAACCCCTGACAGTTTTATTGGCTTTATAAAACTTTTCCTTTACACGGTCGATATCCTGCGCAGGTATGCCGACGCCCGTATCCTTAACGGTAATCCTGGCACAGCCCTCCTCGCTTGTCTGGTCAACAAGCACCTGACCGCCCTTTTCGGTATATTTGACCGCATTGTCTATAATGTTGATAAACACCTGCTTTAATCGGTTCTGATCTCCTAAGACCAAAGTGTCCTCCGCAGGACGGGTGAATATAAGCTCGATACCCTGCTGTCTTGCAAGCTCGATATACATATCCACCGACTCGCCCAAAAGCTCGGAAACATTAAGCGGCTGGAAAACCACCGACAGGCGTCCCGTTTCCATTCTTGAAAAATCAAGCAACTCCTCAACAAGCCCCGAAAGCCTGTCTGCCTCGGACAGAACCACATCAAGTCCCCTTTTAACAAGAGCCTCGTCCGTTCCGACCGACATTTTCGCGGTCTCGCCCCAGCCCTTTATCGCGGTAAGCGGCGTCCTCAGCTCATGCGATACCGAGGAAATGAAATCGTTTTTTAAATTTTCCGCCTCGGAAAGCTCCGCCGCCATATAATTTATCGTATCGCACAGCTCGCCGATCTCGTCGTTTTTATTTATTTCTATTCGGGAATTAAAATCTCCCATTGCTATTTTACGGGCAATATTGCTTACATCCCTTATCGGTCTTACAATGGAACCTATAAAGAACAGTCCCGAAAACGCGCAGAGCGCCAGTATTACCATTCCGGCAAAAACAAGCATAAGCACAAACCACAGTATGGTATGGTTAAGCGTTTTAAGGGAGCTTATCCACCTGTAAGCGCCCAAATATCTTCCGGCGGAATCGTAAATGACCGTGGTGCAGGCAAGCACCGGCTCGCCCTCCGCCGTTTTTGTCTTTACAGTCGCGCTGCCGCCGTTTTTCTTTGCCCTTTCGTAATCGGGCATATGCTGGTCACTCGGCTGAAATCCCGTTGTTGTAACAACAATATTGTCGTGGCGGTCTATAACCTGCACTTCAAGCTTTGTTTTGCTTTCAAAATCACCCGCAAGCTCCACTGCCTTATCCTTAAAGCCTGCGCCCGAAACAGAGGAAAGCGAATTGAATTCGTAGGTAAGGTCGTCCGCCATTACCTGCATACGCTCGGTATAAACGGAATTGAGAAATACCGAAAACGCCACTATAACCGTGCTTACTATAAGCACAACTATAAGAAACATATTAAAAAACCATCTTACCGCTATACTTTTAAACTTAATTTCAAGCTGCACGGTTATTCCTCCCTTCGGGTTATTTTATGCCTTTTAACGGGTGTTCCACTTATAGCCCATTCCCCACACAGTTACAAGGTGCTTAGGAACAGACGGGTCGTCCTCTACCTTCATACGAAGTCTTCTTATATTAACATCAACAATTTTTTCCTCGCCGAAATAATTTGTGCCCCAGACCTTATTGAGTATGTCGGTTCTGTCAAGCGCAGTATCGGGATTGTTGAAAAAATACTCTATCATCTGAAACTCAACCTGCGTAAGCTCGATGTTTTTGCCGTTTTTAAGCAGTGTTCTGCGGCGGAGATTGAGTGTAAATTCGCCCAGAGTTATATCGTCCGCGGGTCTTGCCTCCTGCTTTGCGGACTGCATTTCAACACGCCTGTAAAGCGAATCCACCCTTGCCAACAGCTCTGTCGGGCTGAACGGCTTTGTTATGTAATCGTCCGCCCCTATCATAAGTCCGCTTATTTTATCCATTTCCTGCGTTCTTGCGGTAAGCATTATAATTCCGAGCGTTGCGCTGCGTTTTCTCAATTCCTTGCAAAGCGTAAAGCCGTCCATTCCGGGCATTGAAATATCAAGCAGGGCAATATCAAAGCCCTCCGCATCGTTGTCGTAAATATCAAGCGCCTCTTCGCCCGAGCCTGCCTCTACTATGGTGTAACCGACCCTTTTAAGGTTAATTGCCTCAAATTCACGAATGGCGGCCTCGTCCTCAACAATCATTATCCGTTTCATATTTTCACTCCGTTTCTCAGTCGATCAGCTTAAAGTTCTTTCGTACATCCTCTTCCGTGATTTCTTCGCCCGTACCCTTTCCGATTTTGCAAAGGTAGGAAGAAATACCGTCGTGAGTTATTTCGCTGTAACCCTTATTTTTATACTTACCTGCGTCCCAATCGGATTTTTTCACCGTCATAAAGCTTACAAGCATATTTCCCGGCATACCGGATGCACTGTCGTAGCTGTATATTTCTCTTAAATGCGCGGAAGCGTCCTTTAAAACCGCAATCTGACCCGCCCATTTTGAAGATATCGTATAATAATATCCGTCCGTGTCGTTTATCATTGCGGTTACCTGATTGGTAAGCGTTTCGCCGTTATAAGAACACCAATTTGTAAGGTAAAGCTTTTCGCCGTTTCCGAAGTCCGTTAAGGACGGTACGCTTTCCTGTATGGGGATTTCCACTATACCGTCGCCGTTTATATCCTTAACGCTGTAGCCTGCAGAACGGAGCGTAGCTACCGTTTCCCTTGATTCCGCATTTAAAAGCGGGTTCATAAGGAGATTTTTTTCAACGAAAAGAACCTCGGTCACCGCACCTATTCCCTTTATTTCGTCTATATACACGGCAGGCTTGCCGGATGAAAGCGTTGAAACTACGGGATCGTTTATGCTTTTGACCGTGCGGTCAAGCTCGCAGAAATAAAGCATATTAAGTCCGTTATTACCGAGATTGTAAACCGCCGCCGAGTTGCGCTGTTCTGACGAATTGAAATCAATTATCAAAACCTCCCCCAAGCCGTCCTCATTTATATCGCAGCAGACAAAATTACTGTACTTCTGAAGCGTGCGCTGTGTGAGAGTATTGTTTCTGAACGAATACACCGCAAGCTGCATTTCGCTTGTTCCGTATATTTCCCAGCCGACGAGTATTTCTTCGGCACCGTCGCCGTCAAGGTCATAAAAATCTATGCGGTCTATTCCGCCGGCGTTCATACCCGTCTGTGCGCAGGATACCCATTTGCCGCCTTGCTTGCAAATGACATTTATGTATATCGTCTGCGTATTATTTTCGTTACGGCTGTAAAAAGCGAACGCCTCAAGCACGCCGTCCGCGTCTACATCATTTTGTACAACGGCTGAGCGGTAATTCCCCTTTGTGGGGTATTTAAGCGTATATTCTCCGCCCGCACTTGCTTTTATAGCCGCCGCGATAGGAGCAATATCTCCGGACAAGGCGGGCGGACTCAAAAGCTCGGCAGTGTCCGTTGTAAACGCTTCACAGCCGCAAAGCAGAAAGCACAGCGCCGCCGCCGTACATAAAAAAGCGTATTTTATGCGTTTCACCTGTCCGCCTCCCTTAAAATTCAAATCAAGACACACATATTGATTATATCACACACCCCCCGAAAAATAAAGACATTTTTATTATTATTTAATACCGCACTCAATTAAAGGACGCTTTATGCGTATAGTATAAATTTTATTATTATATATGTATAAAATATTATTGAATATTTTTTCGAAAAAGCTCTTTTTGTGTCGACGATTTTGTGTTATTATATATATGAATTAAAAAAACGGAGGACTGAAAATGGCAAGTATTGATTTTAAGCATACTCCTTACGGCGACTTGGCTCTTATAAGCATGCGCGGCAGTGAGGATATTGCGTCACAGGTGGATTATTACCTTAAGCAATGGCGAAACATTCCCGAGGATGAATCGTTTGTTATTCAGGCTAATTGCCCGAGATTCGGAACAGGCGAGGCAAAGGCGGTCTTAAAGCACACCGCAAGAGGACTGGACGCTTACATTCTCTGCGATTGCTTTAATTACAGCGTAACCTACAAAATGTACGGACAGACCGTACCGATGAGTCCGGACGACCATTATCAGGACCTTAAAAGAATAATCGCGGCATTGGGCGGCAAGGCAAGAAGAATAACCGTTATTATGCCTATGCTTTACGAGGGAAGACAGCACAGAAGAACCGCCCGTGAGTCTATGGACTGTGCAATGGCGCTTCAGGAACTGGTCGCGATGGGCGTTAAAAACATTGTCACCTTCGACGCTCACGATCCCCGTGTAAACAATGCCATTCCGCTTGACGGCTTTGACAATGTTCAGGCGGCTTACCAGATGATCAAAGCTCTCTTAAAAAAAGTGCCGGACATCAAGCTCGACCGTGACCATACCATGATAGTTTCTCCCGACGAGGGCGGTATGGGCAGATGCATTTATTACTCCTCCGTTTTAGGCTTAGAACTCGGTATGTTCTATAAGCGCCGCAACTATTCCGTAATAGTAAACGGCAGAAACCCGATTGAGGCTCACGAATTCTTAGGTAACGACATTACCGGCAAGGATCTTATACTTGTTGACGATATGATATCCTCGGGCGAATCTATGCTCGATATTGCCGCAAAGCTTAAAGAAAAGGGTGCAGGAAGAATATTCATTTTCTCCACCTTCGGTCTTTTTGTTGAGGGCTTTGAGAAGTTCGACGAATACTACCGTGACGGCAAAATAGACAAGATATTCACAACAAACCTTATATATCAGCCCAAGGAGCTTTTGGAGCGCGAATGGTATTGCAGCGTCAATATGTCGAAATATATTGCTCTTTTGGTTGAAACTCTTAATCTTGACAATTCGATAAGCAGTCTTCTTGATCCTGTTGACCGCATAAAGAAAATTGTTTCGAAATACGAGCAGAATAAATAAATATCCCTGTCTTAGGCAGAAAAAACAACGGCTGTTGCAAAAACGCAACAGCCGTTGTTTTTTAATAAATCCACAATTTAATCTATCATTGAAAACGGGAAATAAAGTCCGTCAAGAAAGCGAGCTCTGTCCGAGCGGTACATTGCGGTAAAGCCGTATTCTCCGTTTGCCCTCTCTCCCACCGACAGCGGTATAAATTCCTTTATCGGGGCGGCGTACTTCTCACACTTTTTAAAGGTAAAAGCGGTGAATTTTTTAAATCCGCACCTTTCGTAAAACGGTACAAGCCCTTCGTCCGCCGGAACAAGGAACTGTGTTTTACCGTCCCGACGCAGTGAATTTATAAGCTCGGTCATATATCCTCTGCCTCTTAAAGCCTTTAGTGTTGCGGCACCGTATATATACACCGCTTCCTCGGCTTCATTACCGTCATACAGCTCGCACGGGAGCGCAAAAAGCATAGCGGCGGTTTTCCCGTCCTTTTCTGCCGTTCGGCAATATTTAAAGCAATTTCGGAACAGCTTATTCTCAAATTCGGTATCGGGGTCGCAAAAAGCTTCCATGTATATAAGCCTGCATTCTTTCTCGCTCATATTACACCTTTGGTATACAAGTATACTTCTTTACAAACATTTCGGGACGGTAGGAAAGCTTTGCATTTCTCAGTCCCTCAAGACCTAAATCGTCCTCACGGTTTATATATTTGTAATCGGAAAGCTCGTTTTTTGCAAATTCCCGATTTATAACAGAGTATGCCGTGTCGTACTGCTTGAGCGCCTTTTCAAAATGTATATCGTAGACCTCGCTGTTAATGGGTGAGCCTACCGTAAAGGCGACCGCGTTGCCGTCTACATATATTGCTCCGCCCTTTGCTCCCAAAAGCTTCATATTATCAAGCACAGTGCCGATACCGTTTTTTTCACAGATCATATGACGGTTGCTTTTGTATGAATTCTCATCGTACCAAAGCTCCGCGCACCGTTTTATATCGCTTATATTTTCCTCTGTTATAGGTCTGTATTCCCAGTTGTATTGCTTTGAAAAAGCGCTTATATGATTTCTTTTGCCGTGATATTTCTTTCCGCTGAGCATGGCGAGATTTTCCCTTAAATAAACATAATCGAAGGCGTCTCTTTCCTCGCAAAGCTCATAGTCCGCACCGAGAAAATCCTCAAGTTCGTCGAGCCGTTTGCCGTCCTGTACCCAGAACTTAGGGTATTTTTCTCCGGCGTACTCCCTTATAAGCTCTATCCCTTTGTGAAAATCGTCACCGAAAGGCAAACGGAACACGGTATCCTTGCCCTCTCCCGATTTGATTACAAGCTGACCTTCCTCAGTCGCCCACATATTTTTATACGATTCCTGCCAGACAAATAAATTTATAAATGCGCTTTCGCAGGAAAACTCGCCGTCGCCGTCAATATATCTGCCTAAAATTTCCTTATCACCGAGTTCTATCGGTTTGAATCTGAGCATAATACCTTCCTTTTTTTATTCCTGTGAGGACTCAGACGAAGAAGAGCCTGCCGAAGAATTTTGTACGGCGGCCTCCTCCTCTGCTTTTCTCACATCTGCCGGAGAAGCCGCGGCTTCTCCGCCGTGGCTTTGGCAAAGTCCCGGAACATTGCTCTTTTTATACCAGCCTATCGCCTTTGAAGGGCAGGCGGTAGTCGCCAAATTTCCGGTTGAGGTGCAATAATATTTTTCTACCGCATAACTGCTTATTTCAAATTCTTTAGGTTCAAGGCCTGAATGTACCTTTGTCATAACAGCGCCCCACAGCTTCATTGCAATAGCGGAATTCGGTATTTTTTGCTGTTTATCGTATCCGCACCAGCAGGACGCCACATAATAAGGACTTCCGCCTACAAACCACAGGTCGTTTGAGTTATTTGATGTACCTGTTTTGGCGTATATCTTCATATCCTTAATATACCCCTTTGCGCCTGCGCCCGTACCGTGAGAGCCGTAAACTACGGTCTGCAAAAGCTTGTTCATTACCGTAGCGGTGTCCTCGCTTATCGCCATTTTAGGCTCTGAATTGTATTCAAGCACCGTTTCGCCGTGCTGATCCGTAACCTTTGTGTAAAAGGTCGGAGCGTGATACTGACCGAGGTTTCCGAATATCGCGAAAGCGGCGGCGGATTCCTTTGTAGTAATACCGCCGTTGGTTCCGCCCATTCCGAGAGGCGCAAGGTTTATATCCTCGCTGTTGAGCGTGGTAATTCCGAGGGTCTTAGTAAGAAAATCGTAAGATTTCTGCGGTCCCATCTTATTAACAAGATAGACCGGTATTGTGTTTACCGAGCGCTCAAGCGCATACTGCACGGTGATATTGCCCCAATAGGAATTATACCAGTTTACGGGAGTCCACCCGTTATAATTAGTCTTTGTATCATTCACTATGCTTGAATAGGTAATAATATCGTCCTCTATCGCGGGAGCGTACGCCGCTATCGGCTTCATTGTAGAGCCGGGCTGACGCTTTGCGCTTGTGGCGCGGTTAAGTCCTCTTTTGCCGACCTTTTCGCCTATTCCGCCCACAATGCCCTTTACATGGCCGTTATAATCCATAAGGGTCATAGAGCCCTGGAGCAGGGAGCCGTCCGCACCCTTAATTCCGTAGGTCTTGCTGTCGGAAAAGACTTCTTCCATAATACCCTGTATATTATTATCTACCGTTGCGTATATTTTATAGCCGCTTGAATAAAAAATATTATTTGCGTGTGATTTTTCATATCCGTATTTGTCACAAAGGTCGGATATGACCTGATCAATAAGAGCGTCCACAAAATAAGTATTGTTTTCATTTTCTTTAAGCGCGTCCTTTGAAGCGACCACGGTCACTTCCTCCGCCTTTGCCTTCTCATATTCCTCTTTTGTTATATAGCCCTGATCCCACATCTCCCACAGAACTGTATTGCGGCGTGTTTTGTTTTCCTCGGGATGATCGTCGGGCGCATAATACGATGGGCTTTTGGTTATTGCGGCAAGGCATGCGCACTCTGCAAGAGTCAGATCCTTGACATTTTTTCCGAAATAATAATTGGATGCAACCTCAACGCCGTAGGTTCCGTGACCCATGGCTATTGTATTAAGGTAACACTCGATTATCGTTTCCTTAACATAATGATTTTCAATATATCTTGCGCGCATTATTTCACGAACCTTACGGCTTGGGCGCTGTGAGGTATCGCCGGTAAGGTTTTTGACAAGCTGCTGTGTTATTGTAGAACCGCCCTGATTTGAAGAATAAAAATGCAGGAACATATTTGCAAATGCCGCAAAGGTACGCTTCCAGTCAACCCCGTTGTGGTCCATAAAACGCTTGTCCTCAATAGCGACAAACGCATTTACAAGGTTTTGCGGTATTCCGTCATAGGTAAGGTCATTCGACTTCGCCTTGTCCTTATCGTAATTCACCCAAATGCGGTTAAATGTTCCGTGAAGCCGCTGATATTCGGTATAATTGCCGTTACCGTCATCCGCATATATCGTGGTGGTAAAATTAAGCTTAAGGTCGTCAAGGTTTTCGTCCATGGTTCCGTCAACCATGGTAAATGCATAAAGCAGAAAAGCCGATATAACAATACTTACCGTGATAAGTCCCACAAGGAACACGGTAAGCACAGCCCTCAGCGTGCGTTCGCGTCGGTTGCCCTTTTTCTTCTTTTTTCCGCTGCCGTGTTTTCCGCCGTCCGAGCTGTGAGAAGAAAAGCTGTTAAGGTCAAAGCTTGTCTTCCCGGTCTCCTCAAGATTAGCGGAATTATCGTAACTGAACAAATCTCTGTCGTCCATCCGGTTCTCCATTCTGCCGACAAAAATCGGCACAATCAAATGTTATTTTTTCAAATACAGAGAGATTATACCATATACAGCTCTGAAAATCAACTTTTTTACCCTATAGGTGCCGTACGGCGCCCTTTTGCTCTTGCTTTCACACGGCGTTTGTTATATAATAGTAAAAAATACGGGGAGCGGAAGTGTTTATGGATATAAGCGTCGGGGACAAGCTTTTAATGAAGAAAAAACACCCCTGCGGTGCAGATACCTTTTCGGTGCTAAGGGTGGGAATGGATTTCCGCCTTAAGTGCGACGGCTGCGGCCGTGAGGTAATGATTCCCCGTACAAAGGCGGAAAAAAGCCTTAAAAAAATTATTAAGACCGACGGAGAACAAATATGTTTGAAAAAATAGAAGCAGTTGCGAACCGATATGAACAAATATCGGCAGAGCTTTCAAGACCGGAGACCGCCGCGGACAACGAACAGTTCACGCGGCTTATGAAAGAATATGCGGAAATGACTCCGATAGTTGAAAAATACCGTGAATATAAATCGGCAAAGGCTACCGAAGCCGAAGCTCTGCAAATTCTTTCGGAAAGCGGACTTGAAAAAGATATGAAGGAGCTTGCCGAGGAGGAGCTTAAAGAGGCAAAGGAAAAAATAGCCGTCTGCTCGGACGAGCTTAAGATTCTTTTACTGCCCAAGGACCCGAACGACGAAAAGAATGTAATAGTTGAAATAAGGGGCGGCGCCGGCGGCGAGGAAGCCGCGCTTTTTGCGGGAACACTTTACAGAATGTATACTATGTACGCAGAATCAAAGCGCTGGAGCATTGAGGTTATAAACGCCAACGAAACGGAGCTCGGCGGATTTAAGGAAATAGTGTTTATGATAGAGGGTGCGGGGGCGTACTCCCGTCTTAAATACGAAAGCGGCGTACACCGTGTTCAGCGTGTGCCCGATACCGAAACGCAGGGGCGCATCCACACCTCCACAGTAACGGTTGCGGTTCTGCCCGAGGCAGAGGATGTTGAGCTTGAAATAAATCCGGCAGACCTTAAAATAGATACCTTCCGTTCCTCTGGAGCCGGCGGTCAGCACATCAACAAAACCTCCTCCGCAATAAGGGTTACTCATATTCCGACGGGCACGGTCGTTGAATGTCAGGACGAGCGCAGTCAGTACAAAAATAAGGACAAGGCACTTAAAATTCTCCGCTCCCGCCTGCTTGACAAGGCGCAAAGGGAGCATGACGAGGCTATCGCCTCCGACCGCCGTTCTCAGGTTGGCACGGGCGACCGCAGTGAGAGGATAAGGACCTACAACTATCCGCAGGGCAGGGTTACCGACCACCGCATAGGTCTTACCCTTTATAAGCTTGAGCAGATATTAAACGGCGACCTTGACGAGGTTGTGGATTCGCTTATAACCTACTTCAGAACCGAAGCGTTAAAGTCGGAGAACGAGGGATTATAATGCTTACAAAAAGGCTTAAAACAGACCGTGAAAGCTATGACGGCAGTATAAAGGAAGCGGCAGAAATATTAAAAAACGGCGGAATAGCGGCTATCCCCACCGAAACGGTGTACGGTCTTGCGGCGTCCGCGCTTGATGAAGAAGCGGTAAAAAAGGTATTTATCGCAAAGGGCCGTCCGCAGGATAATCCGCTGATAGTGCATATAGCGGACATTGATACGCTGAGCGAAATAGCCGCGGATATTCCCGACGGCGCATATAAATGTGCCGAAAAATTTTGGCCCGGTCCGCTTACAATGGTGCTTAAAAGAACGGATAAGATACCTGCCCTTGTATCGGCAGGGCTTGATACGGTAGCTGTCAGGATGCCGTCCGACAAAACCGCCCGTGACATAATAACGGCAAGCGGACTGCCCCTTGCGGCTCCGTCCGCCAATACATCGGGCAAACCAAGCCCCACTTCCGCCAAATATGTAATAGACGACCTTGACGGCAAGATAGACGCCGTTGTAATGTCGGGTGACTGCAGGGTCGGCGTTGAGTCTACGGTCATAACCCTTGTCACCTCTCCGCCGAGACTTTTAAGACCCGGCGCCGTAACGGTCGAGCAGTTAAGGGAGATATTCCCCGATATAGTTGTGGACAAAGCGGTTTTATCCGAACCCGAAAAGGGTGAAAAGGTAGCGTCGCCCGGTATGAAATACAAGCATTACGCTCCTAAAACCGAAACCTATCTTGTAGAGGGAGACTCCGACAGCTTTGCCGAGTTTGTAAACGCAAAGCGGGACGCGGCGGCGGTCTGCTTTTCCGAGGACGGCGGTAAGGTTAATATTCCCTGCATATTTTACGGCACTGGAAAGGACGAATACACACTGGCGCACGGCGTTTTTTCGGCTCTGCGTGAGGCGGACACATTAAATAAATCCGCAATTTATGTCCATGCGCCGTCCAAATCGGGCGTGGGTCTTGCGGTTTATAACCGTCTTATCCGTGCGGCGGCGTTCAGGGTGATAACGCTATGAGTGTTCTTATAGGTCTGACAGGGCCGACGGGTGCCGGAAAAAGCACGGTATCTGGGGCAGCCGAAAAATTCGGCTTTAAGGTGATTGACTGCGACAAAACAGCAAGAAAAGCAACCGAAAAAGGCACAGAGGGTCTAAACGCCCTTGTTAAAGCGTTCGGAGACGGTATTTTACTTCCCGACGGTTCGCTTAACCGAAAGGCGCTTGCCGCAAAGGCGTTTAAATGTGCCGAAGCGACCGAGCTTTTAAACGATACATTACTGCCCTACATAGTAAGGCTTATTTATAGCGAGGCAGGTGACGGGAACTGTCTTCTTGACGCGCCGACCCTTTTTGAAAGCGGTATTGATACGGCCTGCTTTAAAACAATAGCGGTGCTTGCCGACAGGGAAACACGAAAGAAGCGCATAATCGAAAGAGACGGTCTTTCGGAAAAAGAGGCTCTGCTTAGAATGAACGCCGGAAAAAACGATGATTTTTATAAAAGCAGGGCAGACTGCACAATATATAATAACGGTGACGAAAATGCGGTAATAAAACGCTTTTCCGATATATTAAAAAAAATAACGGAGGAATTGCAATGAGTGAAAAAACAGCGGCCGAGCAATTAAAGGAACAGCTTTTTTTAAAGCGTAAAAACGGCAGGCTTACATCTGACGAAGCGGTGCTTAATAAGGCGCAGGAATACTGCGAGGGATATAAGGACTTTTTAAACCGTGCCAAAACCGAGCGTGAAGCGGTTAAGGCGGCGGTTAAGGCGGCAGAGGAAAAGGGCTTTAAAAAATTCGAGTACGGCAAGACCTACGCCGCAGGCGATAAGGTTTACATCAATAACAGGGGCAAGACGCTCGCTCTTGCGGTTATCGGAAAACAGCCGGTTGAAAACGGCGTAAACATAACCGCCGCGCATATTGACTCGCCCCGTCTTGATTTAAAACCCAATCCGCTTTACGAGGATGTGGATTTAGCGCTTTTTAAAACCCACTATTACGGCGGAATTAAAAAATATCAGTGGACAGCTGTACCGCTTGCGCTTCACGGTGTTTTCGTGTTTAAAGACGGAACCGTAAAAGAGGTATCTGTCGGTGAAAAGGACGACGAGCCTAAATTTGTAATAAACGACCTTTTGCCGCACCTTGCCTCTGAGCAAGTAAAGCGCACTTTAAACGAGGGAATTAAGGGCGAGGAGCTTAATGTGCTTATTGGCAGCCATCCCTTTAAAGACGATAAAGGAAGCGAGCTTGTAAAGCTTAATATTTTAAAGTTGTTAAATGAAAAATACGGCGTTACGGAGGAGGATTTCCTTTCCGCCGAGCTTGAAATGGTGCCTGCCGCAAAGTCCTGCGATATAGGCTTTGACCGTTCGCTCATAGGCTCCTACGGTCAGGACGACCGTGTTTGCGCTTATCCTGCGCTTACCGCCGTATTGGAGGTTGAAAATCCCGAAAAGACCGCGCTTGCAATTCTTACCGATAAGGAAGAAATAGGCTCCTGCGGAAATACGGGTCTTGAATCGGATTTCCTGCGCTTTGTAATAGGCGACCTTGCTAAAATGCAGAACGGCGACCCGACAGTGGCGCTCCGCCGTTCAAGATGCCTGTCCGCCGATGTAAACGCAGGTATGGACCCGACCTTCCAGGATGTTATGGAAAGAAGAAATGCGTCGCTTTTAAACTACGGTGTTGTTGTTACAAAATACACGGGAGCCAGAGGTAAATCCGGCACATCTGATGCCTCCGCCGAATATGTTGCCGAGATTCGTTCTATGCTTGATAAAGAGGGCATAGTATGGCAAACAGGAGAGCTTGGCAAGGTCGATATAGGCGGCGGCGGTACGGTCGCTATGTTTATCGCAAATATGGGCGTTGATGTAGTTGATCTCGGCGTTCCGGTGCTTTCAATGCACGCGCCGTTTGAGACCACCGCAAAATTCGATGTCTATATGTGCTACCGTGCAATGTACGAGTTTATGAAATAATATCACCTGTCCTTTATTTTCTCATATACTGTTAATGATCCGGGTCGATGAAAATGAAAGGACAAGTGAAAGTATGTATTGTAATGAAGAAACAAGGAATACTGCCTGCCGTTTAAGAAGAAACGGACACTGCTTATCTGCCGTTATATGCGTACTTGCCTCGCTATTCTTCTTTCTTGCAGGAGCAATAGCCGGCGCTTATGCGGCTGAGTTTGTAATATCGGCGATAGTACCCATAGCCATTTTTGCGATAATACTGCTTATAGGCGTGCTTATTGCGTTATGGTTAAGGCACTGTCGGAATTGAAATTTTTCCGTTTTCGGCACGCTGTAAGGCGTGCCGAAGCTGTAATTTAAGCCTAAAAAGGATGTGTAAATATGTCTGACCGCACAATAGCGGCAATCGCAACCTCGCTCGGCGAAAGCTCGATAGGTGTAATACGGATTTCAGGCGATGACGCCGTAGCCGTAGCCGACAGGGTGTTTTTCGCTTTTTCGGGCAAACCGCTCTCGGCGCTCGGCGGATACCGCGCGGCATACGGAGAGATAAAAAAAGACGGCACCGTGCTTGACGACGCCGTTGCGCTTGTTTTTAAAGCCCCGAAAAGCTACACGGGCGAGGATGTTGTGGAAATATCCGTCCACGGGGGAAGACTGCTTTTGCTTGAAATACTGCGCCTTATTTTACAAAACGGCGCTGTATCGGCAGAACCGGGTGAATTTACAAAAAGGGCTTTTTTAAACGGAAAGACAGACCTTACCAAAGCCGAAAGCATTATGGGGCTTATATCCGCAAAATCGGAATCTGAATTAAGGCTGTCAAGAGCCGCCCACATAGGAAAAATAAGCGAAAAAACCGAGGAAATACAGAAAGATCTTATTGCGGCAGACGCCGCCATAGCCGCATATTCTGACTATCCCGACGAGGATATTGAGGGACTTGACCGAGATAATTTCCTTAAAATGCTTGAAAATGCCGAGAAATCGCTCCACAAAATGCTTTCCTCCTACGACGCCGGTCGAATAATCCGCGAGGGAATATTAACCGTTATCGTAGGCAAGCCGAATGTCGGGAAATCAACCGTTATGAATATGCTCAGCGGCTGTGAGCGTTCGATAGTAACGGATGTCGCGGGAACCACACGGGATGTTATAGAGGAAACGGTTAATGCCGACGGAATAATACTCCGCTTAGCGGACACCGCCGGAATACACTCAACCGACGATAAGGTTGAAAGCATAGGCGTTGAACGGGCAAAATTACGCATAGACACGGCGGAGCTTGTTCTTGCGGTTTTTGACTGCGCCCGACCGCTTGACGGCGACGACATTTCGCTTATAAATACCCTTGACCCGAAAAATACCATAGTTATACTTAACAAAACAGACCTTGAAAGCAAAATAGACCGCGGCGCCTTTAACGGCTTCAGGTCAGTGGAAACCGCCGCCAAAAGCAATAAGGGACACGGTGAGCTTTTAAGGGAAATAACCGATATTTCAGGTACGGCATCGCTTGACCCCGACAGCGCCGTGCTTATGAACGAACGCCAGCGAGCCTGTGCCGTGCGTGCTCTTGACGGCGTAAGAGAAGCCGCATTTGCGCTTGAAAACGGCAACACTATGGACGCTGTGGGAATTTGCGTTGACGATGCGCTCGCCGCGCTTTTAGAGCTTACGGGAAAACGGGTCACAAACGAAGTGACAGATGAGATATTCCGCCGCTTCTGCGTGGGGAAATAATTGTATTAATGATAAAAAGAGGTCTTGCCTTGCGGCAAGACCTTTCTAAATTTACATAAATTATTTTGCGTAATCTACGGCACGGCTTTCCCTTATTACATTTACCTTTATCTGACCGGGATATTCAAGCTCGTTTTCGATTCTTGTTGAAATATCGTGTGCCATAAGCACCATCTGGTCATCCGTAACCGCGTCGGGCTTAACTATTATGCGAACTTCTCTTCCTGCCTGAATGGCATAAGAACTTTCAACACCGCTGAAGGAATTGGCGATTTCCTCAAGCTTTTCAAGCCGCTTAATATAGTTTTCTATGTTTTCCCGTCTGGCGCCGGGTCTTGCCGCGGAAATAGCGTCCGCCGCCTGAACTATGCAGGCGATAACATTCTTGGCTTCAACCTCGCCGTGATGTGCGTGGATAGCGTGAATAACGGTTTCGCTTTCATGGTATTTCTTGGCGACCTCAACGCCGAGCTGAATATGCGTGCCCTCCTGCTCGTGGTCAAGCGCCTTTCCGATGTCGTGCAACAGTCCCGCACGCTTTGCAAGGGTGACATCCGCTCCCAGTTCCGCCGCCATAAGTCCCGAAAGATGGCAAACCTCAAGCGAATGGTTGAGCACATTCTGACCGTAGCTTGTGCGGTAATGCAGCTTTCCGAGAAGCTTTACAAGCTCGGGGTGCAGGTTATGTATTCCTGCGTCTATCATTGCCCTTTCGCCCTCCTGCTTGATTGTGGCTTCAACCTCGGCAGTGGCCTTGGCAACGGTTTCTTCTATTCTTGCCGGATGAATACGGCCGTCAAGAATAAGCTTTTCAAGGGTCACTCTCGCTATTTCTCTTCTTATCGGGTCAAAGCTTGAGAGGGTTATGGCTTCGGGAGTATCGTCTATTATAAGGTCAACTCCGGTAGCGGTTTCAAGCGCTCTTATATTGCGTCCCTCTCTGCCTATTATACGGCCCTTCATTTCGTCGTTCGGAAGTGCTACTACCGAAACGGTCATTTCCGAGGAATGGTCCGCGGCACAGCGCTGAATAGCGTGGCCTATAACATTTTTGGCGATGTTATCGGATTCCTCTTTAAGCCTCTGCTCATAATCGAGAATTTTAACGGCTTTTTCGTGGGTCAGTTCGCCGTCAAGCAATTCAAGCAAATGAGCCTTTGCCTGTTCCTTGCTGTAGCCGGAAATTTTTTCAAGCATTTCCATTTGGCTTTGCTTGATTTTATCACATTCCTCAAGCTTTGCGTCAATTTCCTTAGACCGCGCGGCAAGCTTTTCTTCCTTTGCCTCAAGATTGTCTATCTTACGGTCAAGTGTTTCTTCCTTTTGCTGTAAACGATGCTCCTGACGCTGAACATCGCTGCGGCGTTCCCTGATGTCTTTTTCAGCTTCCTGCCGCATTTGGTAAATTTCGTCTTTTGCTTCTACCAATGCCTCTTTTTTTCTTGATTCGGCATTCTTCATTGCGTCGCTTAAAATGCGCTTTGCTTCATCCTCGGCGGAGCCGATCGTGGCTTCGGCCGATTTACGGCGATACGCCGAACCGGCAAAAAAGCCGACTATTGCAAGCACAACCGCAACGACAGCTAAAACAATAGCTATTACGGGCATACTTTTATGAACCTCCTGTATAATAAAACGCAGATTTTCCTTAAAATTACACTTTCAAACAACAGAAAACAAATAAAAGGCAACGGGAGCTGCGTATTTTTCTCCCGTGATATGTTAGGCTGCATTGCGCCGGTTTCGCCAATTACACGGCGCGATAAAGCTGTTACACAAAACAGCGGCCGTAAAGCCGCTATTTTGTGATTTATCCTGTTAATTTTACCACTGCTTGCGCAATATGTCAAGAATTACATAACGCTATGCCGTAAAAAGAGTGCTTTTACACCAAGTATTAAAGACTTTTTGCCCATTCAGCCGCATTGCGCCTGTTTACAAGCTTTTCTTGAATATTTCTATAATTTCTGCCCTTGTAAGGTCCTTATAACCGCCTGTAAGATGTACGGTTACATCGGCTATACCCTCGACTATATCCTCTGTAACGCCAAGCTCGGACAGGTTCATTGCAAGACCCAACTCCCTCATCCAGCTTTCCATTGCCGCAAGTCCCTCGTTTGCCGCCTGCTCGTCCGTCATACCCTTAGTATCAATTCCCCACACATTTTCCGCAAAACGCCTGAACTTTTTAATTCCGTAAGGCATAATATAGCGGTAATACGCAAGAGATACCGCCGAAAGCGTCATACCGTGCGTGGCGTTTGTATATCCGCCGACCGCCTGACCCAGCATATGAACCATCCAGTCCGTATCCTTTCCCCTTGAAACAAGGGTATTGAGCGCCCATGTGGCGGTCCACATAATGTTGCTTCTTGCCTCGTAATTCTGCGGATCCTTATTTGCTATGCGGCTTGAATGTATAAGCGAACGCATGAGTCCCTCGCTTATATAGTCGCTTGTGTTGTCGTCCTCGCCCGAAAAATACTGCTCGCAGATATGATTGAAAATATCGTATATACCTGCAACCATCTGATAATGCGGCAGAGTAAGCGTGTACTTCGGATTTAATACCGAAAACCTCGGCATAACTTTTTCGCCCGCAAAAACATGGCCTATCTTTTGCTTTGTTTTCTTATTTGTAATAACCGAGCCTGCGTTCATTTCGGAGCCTGTTCCGACCATTGTAAGCACACAGCCTACGGGCAAAATCTCGCAATCGGGTTCCTCAAAACGAACATAATACTTTTCCCACGGGTCCTCCTTGCAATGCACAGAGACTGAAAGCGCCTTTGAATAATCACAGACGGAACCGCCGCCTACCGCCAAAATAAATTCCGCGCCGTGCTTCCTCACGATTTCCACGCCCTCATAAAGCTTTTCGAGCGTGGGATTAGGCATTACGCCCGGTATTTCGGCAACATTTTTGCCGTTTGATTTTAAAATTTCGGTAACAGCGTCGTAAATACCGTTCTTTTTTATTGAGCCGCCGCCGTACACAAGCACTACATTCTTGCCGTATTTCGGCAGTTCTTCATTAAGACAATCAAGAGAATTGTCTCCGAAATAAAGCTTTGTGGGATTACAATAAACAAAATTTCCAAGCATAATATTTCCTCCTTAGAAAAAAGAATGATACTATCCTGACGCACCGTCATTATCCTTATTCTAACACTGTTTTTTATGCTTGTAAATACGGTGAAATAAAAAAATCCGAGTTCCTACACGGAACTCGGATAAAATTTGAATACTTACAATTAAGCAAGCTCAACAGTAGCGCCAACCTCGGTAAGCTTAGCCTTGATTTCCTCAGCCTCTTCCTTAGCAACAGCCTCTTTAAGAGTCTTCGGAGCGCCGTCAACGATAGCCTTAGCCTCAGCAAGACCGAGACCTGTGATTTCACGAACAGCCTTAATAACCTTAATTTTCTCAGCGCCAGCCTCTTTGAGGACAACGTTGAACTCGGTCTTTTCTTCAGCCGCTGCTGCGCCGCCTGCTGCCGGAGCTGCTACTGCTACCGCAGCTGCTGCGGATACGCCGAACTCCTCTTCTACTGCTTTTACGAGCTCTGAAAGCTCAAGAACGGTAAGAGTTTTTATCTCTTCAATCATAGCTGTGATTTTCTCAGATGCCATTTTAATTTCCTCCATTTAATTTATTGTTTTAATTCTTAATTATTCCGCGTCTGCGGAGCCGTCTTTATCGACGATAGCCTGTACTGCACGGGCAAAGGCCGCGATAGGAGCCTGAAGCACGTTGCATACGGTTGCGAGGAGAACCTCCTTGCTCGGAAGCTTTGCGAGAGCGGTGATGGTTGCGTTGTCTGCTACCTTACCGTCTAAGAAGCCGGATTTGATCTTGAAGTTCTCGTGACCCTCGGCAAACTTGCAAAGTATTCTTGCTGCTGCGGTGTAATCCTCTTTTGAAAGGGCAATAGCGGTTGTTCCCTCAAGAACAGACTTAATTTCCTCAAGCTCTGTACCGTCAACTGCACGGCTTAAAATTGTGTTTTTAACAACGAAGTATTCAACCCCGTTTTCACGCAATTCCTTACGGAGCGCTGTATCGTCGGCAACGGTGATACCCTTGTAATCAACGATTACGCCTGTAACAGACGCCGCGATCTTTTCCTTAAGCTCTGCAACCTGCTGCTGCTTTTTCTCTAAAACTGCTGCGTTCGGCATTATGTTTCACCTCCGTAGTCAAATCAAAAATAAAGCCCGTCCAAAGACATAGGACGGGCATAAATAAACAAATTATTTAAGCGCTACCTCGGCAGGCGTTAAGCTTACGGCAATTATTGCCACCTGCTGTCTTTGGATTGCAACACTGTGATTATAATGCAAGACTTCCTGTTTGTCAAGCATTTTTTTAATTTTCGCCGTTTTCCGTTTATTATATTAAATTGAAGGTTTTTTGTCAATATAACGGAAAAGGCAGTCTGCCATAACGCAAACTGCCGTATTGTTACTGATATATTTCTTCCTCGCTGTCGCTGCGTTCGCCGAGTCTTAACGAATTTACCGTATCAAGCGTATTTTTAAAGCCCTTTTCAATATTTAACTGATAATAAATATGTCCGCCGGTCCTTTTGTCAACGGCGTTTATTTCAAAAAGCACCGAATTGTTGCCCGTTACGGCGCCGCCGGAGGCGTTCTTTAAGTCCTTTACATAAGCGTCGATCACAAGTTCCAGCTCGGCAGGGGTTATCTGAGCCGACAATGTATTATCGCTGTCGGTTTCATAGTAGTAAACATTTATATGCTTAAGGCTTTTGCTGTCAAACGCTTTTTTAAGTCCCTTTGCGTATTCGTCGCTTTTGTAAAGCGAAAGCAAGTCGTTCAGGTTATCGTCATAGTTTATGCCGTATCGACGCTTTAAGCTTCCTCCGTTTTTCAATTTGTACTCAATGTCTATATATCTGTCTATGTTTTCCTTTTTGTAACCGTTTTTAATCAGGCTTTCGTGCAGCTTAAGTACATTTTGGCAGCCGTCAAGCTCGATTTCGTCACCGGAAATCGTTGAAACATATGCTTTTTCTACGCTTTCGGCATCGGGAATCCGTTTTGAATACCCAAACAAACCCGTGCTTAAAATCACCACCGCAAGCACCATTGCCGCAAAGGAACTGCCGCCGATAACAAGTGATTTTTTAACGGTCTTAAAGCCTCTGTCGTTTATTGCGCCGAAGGTTACAGCCGCAAGGAGCGCACCTATTACGGCAAATGTCCAGTACACGGCGTTATATTCGCCGTCGGCGAACAAAAAGCCCAAACCGTAAGCGCCTATAAAACCGACCGTAAGTCCGCAAATCACATATATAAATCTGTAAGCATAGGATACTCCGCTTTTTTCACTGCGACGGCGGTTATAAAGCAAAGACGCCGCAACAAGCGAAACCGCCGTTACCGCTGTAAGCTTTACCGCATACCACAGCATAGCCCTTTGCGGTGAAAAATTCGTCACAAAGCGCATAAGCCCCGAAAACGCATAATAAAACGGCGACGAAACGGAAAACAGCTTACCAAAGCTTACGGACGGGAAACCGAAAAGAAATCCTCCGCAAAGCGACGCATTTATAAGCTGAACCATTATAATGCCTAAGTTAAAGGTGAAAAACGAAATTATCAAATCGAAAATACTGCCGGCGCACACTATAAATATAAGCGAGAACGCACAGCACATAACGGTTATAAGCACATTGGTAATAAAGCCGAAAATTACCGTTTTGATATTGCCGTTTACACTTTTCATCGCGGTTATAAATCCCATGGAAATATATACGAGAGTTATTGGTATCAGTACGGGAACAACGCTTGCGAAAAATCTTGAAAACAGCAGTCCTCCCCTTTTTACGGGAAGTGAATGGAAGAAATCGCTTGAGCTTCTGCCGTAAAGGAACGAAAAGTTTATAAAAAGATATAAAACGGCGATTGCGGTGCTTGCCGCGGCTGTGAAAAATATAATTCCGGGACACATATCCGCAAAATCAACCGTTTTTGCCGCAGCGTTTAATGTGTTTACCTGATATTTAAGCTCGCTGTTTATCATCATAAGCACATATCCGGGGCAGAAAAGCAGTGAAAAGACGGTTATAAGCACCGTAAGCCCCGCCGTACGCTTAACCGAAAGACGGTACAGATTGATTGCGGGATGAAATTTATTCGGTAATGTTTTTTGAGTCATAACCGTTCACCTCCAACTCGTACACAAAAATTTCCTCAAGAGACGGTTCCACGCACTCCGCAAATATAGGCGACAGGCGATTTACATAGCTTAAAATCTCCTCTTCATCGCCTCTTACTATCATACGGACAAGTGAGCCGCTCCTCTCTGTCTTTAAAACATCAAGTCCCGAAAACGCGGTAAGCTCCGGCACCCTTGAGAACGCCGCCTGAAGCTTGTGCAGTCTGCCCAGCAGGTTCCCCACCTCGTCATTAAACAGTATACGTCCGTTATGGACAAGTCCCACGCAGTCGCACAGATCCTCAAGCTCTCTTACATTGTGCGAGGCTATGACCGTGGTCATAGCACGGTTTTCCGCTCCCTCAATAAGTATTCCCTTTAGCGTTTTACGCATTACGACATCAAGACCGTCAAACGCCTCGTCAAGCAAAAGGTATTTCGGCGAGACCGAAACTGCGGTTATAAGCGCCGCCTGCCGCTGCATACCCTTTGACATTGTGGCAATTTTCGCCTTATAATCAAGCGGAAATATCTCTATAAGTCTGTTAAAAAGCGCATTGTCGAACGCGGGATACATACGGCGGCAGAATTTTGCCGTTTCGTTTATCGTAGCTCCGGGGAGAAAATACGGGGTATCACCGAGATAGGCAATACGGGATTTTATTCCCACATTATTGAAGACCGGCTCGCCGTCAACCGATATCTCGCCGCCGTCAGGCATATACACTCCCGATATAAGCCGCAAAAGCGTGGATTTACCCGAGCCGTTTGAGCCTACAAGACCATATATAGAGCCTTCGCCTATTTTAAGATCAACGGAATCAAGAGCCCGTTTGCCGTCAAAAACCTTTGTAAGCTGTTTTGCTTCTATCATTTTAACGGTCCTCCTCTGTGCAAACTTCGTCAATAATCTCTATCAGCTCGTCCCTTTTAAGTCCCAGCTCCTTAGCCGAGACCGCCGCCCTGCGGAAATCCTTTTTTGCGGATTTTATTACCGCAATATCCGCCGCGGCGTCACTTGAAATAAACGAGCCTTTTCCCTTTACCGAATAAATTATACCGTTGCTTTCAAGCATCTGATATGCCTTTTGTATGGTATTGGGGTTCACGCTCAGCTCCACCGCAAGCTGTCTTACAGAGGGCATCTGCTCTCCGCTTTCCACAAGACCGAGCGCCTTCATTCTTATAAAACCGTTTACTATCTGGTCGCAAATGGGAACGCCGCTTTTAAAATTCAATTCAAGCATACCGCACCTCACTTTTCGGGTTTACTGTACTATTCACAATAGTACAGGTAAATAATACACTGTAAATCTGCTTTTGTCAATAGGTTTTTCGGTGATTTTCGCCCTTGAAAAAACAATTATTTGCTGTATAATGTTATGGTGATGTAAAAAAGGGGAGATAAAAATGGGAGCATACGAATATTTACTGGCGCTGGCTCTGATTCTTGTTTTCACAAAAATCTTCGGTCTCGCAACGGCGCATGTGCATCTGCCGCAGGTTGTGGGCGCGCTTCTCGCCGGCATACTTTTGGGACCGTCCGGCATAGGAATACTGCACGAGACGGATTTTCTTGTAAAAACCGCGGAGATCGGCGTTATAATGCTTATGTTCATAGCGGGCATTGATACGGATATAAACGAGCTTAAGCACACGGGACCCACTGCGTGTCTTATTGCCGTAATAGGCGTTTTCGTTCCGATACTCGGCTGCGGCGGCATTTATTACCTGTTCTTTGCCGACAGCTTTTCTTACGCGAACATTATAAAGGCGTCGTTTGTGGGAATAGTTTTCGCGGCAACCTCTGTAAGCATAACGGTTGAAACGCTCAATGAAATGGGCAAGCTTAAAACCCGTGTGGGTGCAACACTGCTGTCCGCCGCAATTATAGACGATATAATCGGAATAGTGGTATTAAGTGTGCTTTCCGCACTGGGAGACAGCAGCGTAAACCCCGGTATCGTAGTGCTTAAAATACTTGCGTTCTTTGTTTTTACCTTTGTTGTTGGCTTTATTGTATACAAGCTGTTCAAGAAAATTTCGATAAATCACGGTACAAGCCGCCGTGTGGCGGTGTGGGCAATGGCTTTCTGCTTTATAATGGCGTACTGTGCCGAAAAATTTTTCGGCGTGGCAGATATTACGGGCGCGTATTTTGCTGGTGTTATCCTATGCAATGTGACAAAATCACGCCAGTATGTCGCCAAAAAGGTGACCGCCGCCTCATACCTGCTTTTCTCTCCCGTGTTTTTTGCCAATATAGGGCTTAAAACCGACCTTTCGGGTATAAATTCCGAAATAGTCGTATTTGCGTTACTGCTTGCGGTAATGGCGGTGATTACAAAAATTATCGGGTGCGGACTCGGCGCTAAAATATGCCGTATGTCCAACCACGAATCGCTTGTTGTGGGCGTGGGTATGGTAGCAAGGGGCGAGGTGGCGCTTATGGTGGCTCAAAAGGGTATCGACAGCGGAAATATCGACCCCAAAATTTTTCCCGCAATAGTGCTGTGCGTGGTTGTGGCGGCGCTTTTAACCCCTGTTTTGTTAAAGCTTGTTATTTCTCACAGCAAGCCCGATGGGGGAAGCGAAGAAAAAACAGTTGACAACACGCCCGCGGCGGTATAAAATAATTTCATAACCTATTAGCAGAGTAGACTGCCGTGCGTTAAGTGCTGTCGAGACGGGGAGTTGCCCGACGGACGAAGGATATTACCGCGGTTCGGCTGTCGCATCCCGCTGCCGACTGATATCGAACTTTTATGTCTCCTTATTATCGGTATAAACGGGTAATAAGGAGGTTTTTTTATGAAAAAAAGTAACAAACAGTATGTATTCGAAATGGTTGCCGCCGCAGTGCTTATTGCGCTTAAGGTGGTGCTTGACAGGTTCCTTTCTTACAATGTGTGGAACCAGCGTTTCGGCTTTTCCTTTATAGCGGTTGCGTTTGCCGCCGTTATGCTCGGCACCCCGTGGGCAATGGCAGTCGGCGGTCTGGGCGATATTGTAGGCGCGTTGCTGTTCCCGAGCGGACCGTATTTCCCCGGATTTACACTGACGGCTGTGCTTACGGCGCTTTGCACGGCGCTGTTCATCCGTAAAAACGCAAGCCTTTTGCGTATAACCGCAAGCGTGCTTATAAATCAGCTTTTCGGATCGGTTCTGCTTAACTCCCTGTGGATATCGATCCTTTACGGAAAGGGATTTATAGCCCTTATTCCTTCAAGAATAGTACAGTGCGGAATAATGACGGTGCTTCAGATAACCCTTATATATCTTCTTTTCGGCGAAAAAAGCGTAATACGCCGCCGACTGACAAAGCTTACCGCATTTTCCTGAACTCAAAAGCCACCCTTTAAATCAGGGAGGCTTTGCTGTTTCTTTTATTTAATACAAATTGCCCTTATGTTAAGAAAAAATTTAACTCTTTTGTGTTGATATTTCTGTTTCCATTAAGTATAATAAATAAGTACAGTTATTATGATTGGGGGCAATTTCTTGGATTGCAAACAGTTTTTCGAACAAATTAAAGGCAAAAGGATTGCTATGTGCGGTATCGGTGTAAGCAACACTCCGCTCATTATGAATTTTCTAAGCAAAGGTGCCGTCGTATATGCGTGCGACCGCAGAAGCCGCGAGCAGATAGGCAGTATCGCAGACGAGCTTGAAAAAGCCGGCGCGGAATTAAGGCTCGGCAGTAATTACCTTGATAATTTAGAGGTTGATATAATTTTCCGTACTCCGGGAATGAATTTTAATTTGCCGGAGCTTGAGGCGGCTCGTAAAAAGGGCATTGCCGTGACAAGCGAGATGGAGGTCTTTTTCGACCTGTGCCCTGCGACGATTTTGGCCATAACCGGCTCGGACGGAAAAACCACCACAACAACACTTATAGCCAAAATGCTTGAAGCCGAGGGCAAGACCGTACACCTGGGCGGAAATATAGGCAAGCCCCTGCTTCCCGAAATTGAGAACATAAAGCCCGAGGATTTTGTTGTGGCGGAGCTTTCCTCGTTCCAGCTTATATCAATGAGAAAAAGCCCCGATGTTGCCGTTGTTACAAATGTTGCGCCCAATCACCTTGACATTCACAAGGATATGGATGAATATGTTGAAGCTAAAAAGAACATTTTGCTTCATCAGAACGCTTTTTCACGCACGGTTCTTAACCGTGATAACGAGATAACCTACGGCTTTAAAAAATTTGTACGCGGACAGTCTCTTTATTTCAGTATGGAACAGCCGCTTAAAAACGGCGCTTGGCTTGATACGGACGGTACCATTCATATGTCATACAGGGGTATCGACGCCCCCATTATGCACCGCAGTGAAATAGCAATCTTAGGAGACCACAATGTCGCCAATTACCTTGCGGCTATTTCTGCGGTATGGGGCTATGTCGGTATGGATTCCATAAAAAAGGTTGCCCGTGAGTTTAAGGGCGTTGAACACCGTATCGAGTTTGTAAGGGAACTTAACGGCGTAAAGTATTATAACGATTCCATTGCCTCAAGCCCGACAAGGACGATTGCGGGACTTAAGGCATTTGATAAAAAGGTAATGCTTATAGCCGGCGGATATGACAAGCATATACCGTTTGAGCCTATGGTTCCCTATATAATCGACAAGGTTAAGAAGCTCTATCTTTGCGGAGACACCGCGGATAAGATAGAAAAATGCGTCCGTTCGGACAAAAATTATAACGGTGCTCCCGAAATAGTAAGGGTAAACAATCTTGACGAAGCCGTTGCGGCGGCGCACAGGGACGCGGTAAGCGGAGATATTGTAACCTTAAGCCCTGCCTGCGCAAGCTTCGACGCATTCCCGAACTTCGTCGCAAGGGGCAAATACTATAAGGAATTGGTAAATAAGCTTTAATGGATATTAAGGACATTTTATTCAAATTATCGGCGCTTGACTCGTTAGGCTCACTGCACGCCGCCTCCGATTACGCAAAAGAGGAATTAAGCCGTTTTGCGAAGACCGACAAATGCGGCGGAAGCGTAACAGGCTTTATAAAGGGAAATTCCGATTATACGGTAATGCTTGACGCGCATATAGATCAGGTGGGAATGATAGTAACGCAGGTTGACGGCGAGGGCTTTCTCACCGTTGCGCCGTCTGGCGGAATAGATATAAGGGCTTTGCCGTCAAGAGAGGTCACCGTTCACGGAAAGCAGGATATTCCGGCGGTGTTTTGCAGTACGCCGCCCCACCTTGCGAGCGGTGAGACCGTATATGACGACATAAGCCGAATAAAGCTTGATACGGGGCTCGGCGAAATGGCGAAAAATATAGTATCGGTCGGCGATTATGTCACCTTTTCGGCATTCCCGACAGAGCTTTCGGGCGATTTGGTGTCGGGTCGGTCGTTTGATGACCGTGCGGGCGTCGCCTGCCTTATCAAAACTGCGGAAATGCTTTCGGGCAAGCTGTTGCCCTGCAATGTCGCTTTTCTTTTAAGCGATGCGGAGGAGCTTGGTATGAGGGGCGCCGTAACCGCAACCTTCGGCTTAGCGCCCGAAGAGGCAATCGCCGTAGATGTAAGCTTCGGTGACGGAATAGGTATTTCGCCCGATGAAAGCGGAAAGCTCAAGGGCGGCGCTATGATAGGCTTTGCACCCACTCTTGACAGTAAAATTTCAAACAAGCTTACAAATATCGCAAAAGAACAGGGCATTAAATATCAAACCGAGGTTATGGGCGGCAGAACCGGCACAAATGCGGATGTTATCGGCATTTCGGGTAAAGGCGTTAAAACCTGCACCGTATCCATACCGCTTCGCAACATGCATACCGAGGTTGAAACGCTGAGCCTTTCCGACCTTGAGTCGGTTTGCAATCTGCTTTGCGCTTATGTCCTTTCGGGAGGTGTGCGGAATGGCTGATTATTTAAAGGAGCTGTGCTGTCTTGACGCCGTTTCGGGCGACGAAGGCGCAGTGAGAGACTATATAATCTCAAAAATTGACGGAAAAGCCGATTGGCACACGGATAATCTCGGCAATATATTGGTTTTTAAAAAGGGTAAAAACCGCAGTGTAAAAAAACTGCTAATCGACGCCCATATGGACGAAGTAGGATTTATAATATCGGGCGTAACGGCTGACGGTTTTTTAAAATTCCACACCGTAGGCGGCATTGACACGGCGGCGATTATGTTCCGTCAGGTCAGGATAGGCAATGTAAACGGTGTTATCTGCGGAACCCCGATACATCTTCTATCGGGCGAAGAAAAGAAAAAACTACCGAAACCCGACAGCCTTTATATAGACATCGGTGCGGACAGCCGTGAGACTGCGTTAAAGCTTGTAGCTTTGGGCGACCGTGCGGTTATGTGCAGTGAATACCGTGAAATGGGAAATAAAATCAAATGCAAGGCGATAGACGACCGAGTCGGCTGCGCCATACTGCTCTCACTTATAACAAACGACAGCGATTATGATTTTTACGCTTCGTTTTCGGTGCAGGAGGAGGTCGGTCTCAGAGGCGCCAAAACAGCGGCATTCTCGGTCGACGCCGATTCGGCAATCGTGCTTGAAGCCACCACCGCCGCCGATATTGCGGATGTTGACGGGGCTCACCGTGTGTGTACCTTAGGGGACGGTCCCGCGGTATCCTTTATGGACAGAGCAACCGTATATGACCGTGAATACTACCGTGCCGCGCTTGAAAGCGGTATTAAGTGCCAGTCTAAATCCGCGGTTGCGGGCGGCAACAATTCGGGCTCGATACATTTAAGCCGCGGCGGCGTCAGAACCGTTGCGATTTCCGTTCCCTGCAGATATATACATTCGGCGTCCTCCGTTGCCGATAAGGACGATATTAAAAACGCCGAAATACTGGCAAAATATATGCTTGACGGCATTTGCGGCGGAGCGATTAAATGATAAGCCTTGTACAGTCTCTGCCCGAGGTTTGCTCAAAGGATTTGGGATTTTTAAAAATAAAGTGCCTTTTCGACTGCTATAAGGACGACAAAAGCGTCCTTTTTTGGCGGCAGGACAAAGGCGTTTACCTGTCACTTTCGGGCGGCGATATGACGGTAAGTGAGGGCGGCATAAACGCGGAGGAAATGCGTGAATTTATTTCGGTAATAGCGCCGAAAAGCATTTTTTGCCCCCGCAAGACTGCCGATCTGCTTCAGATTGAGCCTAAAGAGACTGTAAATGTTATGTTCCGCAAGGCGGATATTACGGGATCTGCGGAGTGTGACCGGCTTGACAGCAGGGAGCTGTACGATATTTTGAATATCGAGGAATTCACCCTGCCGCCGTACCCCGATTTTGCCGTTGATTACTGCCGACGGCTAAATATGGGACAAGCCGATTATTACGGAATAAAGGACAAATGCGCCGCTGTTTCCTTAAGCTCAGGCGGATATGCGCTTATAACAGGGATAGTAAGCCGTCAAAAAGGGCTCGGCGGCAAGGCGCTTAATGCGATAATTCAAAAAAACCGCGGAAAAACCGTACTTGTATACTGCCGTGACGAATTAACGGGATTTTACAAAAAACACGGATTTAAAAAGCTTGACAAGAGGTATGCTTTAACAAATGAATATAAATAAATTTTTTAATATTAACGAAAAGCTTTTAAAGCTTGATACGACAGTGCTTAAAGAATGCTCCGAGGTTTTTTCGGGCATTGACAACATAACCGAATACAATCAGTTAAAGGTGCTTAACGCTTACATAAAAAACGGCGTAAGCGAGTCATATATGTCCGGCTCTACCGGTTACGGCTATGACGACAGGGGCAGGGAGATACTTGAAAATGTAATGGCGTGCGTTATGGGAGCGGAGGACGCCCTTATACGACACAATTTTACCTGCGGAACCCATACGCTTGCCGTAGCGCTTTTCGGCATACTGCGCCCGGGAGACAAAATGCTTTGTCTTACGGGCAGGCCTTACGATACGATTACCGGTGTTATAGGAATAGACTCAAAAAATGACGGTTCGCTTGCGGATATGGGCGTTGAATACCGTCAGGTAGAGCTTAAAGAGGACTCTTCACCCGATATTGACGGCATAAAAGCGGCGCTTAAAGCAGACCGCTACAAAATGGCTTACATTCAGCGTTCAAGGGGTTACAGCACCAGAAAAAGCCTTACCATAGATGTGATAGAAAAGCTTTGCGAAGCAGTGAAAGAGGTTTCGCCCGAAACCGTTATAATGGTTGACAACTGCTACGGTGAATTTACCGAAACAAAGGAGCCGTGCGATGTAGGCGCCGACCTGTGCGCGGGCTCGCTTATTAAAAATCCGGGCGGCGGAATTGCGCCCACGGGCGGATATATTGCGGGAAAGCATGAGCTTGTGGAAAAATGCGCCGCAAGGCTTACCTGCCCCGGCGTCGGGCGTGAAGTCGGCGCAACCTTAGGCCACAGCAGAGAGCTTTATATGGGCCTTTTCTCCGCTCCCCATGTTGTGGGCGAGGCGCTTAAGACCGCCGTGTATGCTTCACGGCTTTTTGAAAAGCTCGGTTACAGCGTAACACCTCGATACGATGAAAAACGGGGCGACATCATAGAATGTATAACCCTCGGAAGCAGAGATGGACTTATCGCTTTTTGCAAAGGCATACAAAGCGGCGCTCCGGTGGATGCGTTTGTCGTTCCCGAACCGTGTCCGATGCCAGGCTACGATGATGAAGTAATAATGGCCGCCGGTGCGTTCACCCTCGGGGCTTCGATAGAGTTTTCGGCAGACGGACCGCTGCGCGAGCCGTACGCGGCGTGGATGCAGGGCGGACTTAACTTCCACAGCGCACACGCCGGCGTTCTTTTGGGCGCACAGAAAATGCTTGATGACGGCGCTTTAAAACTTTAACAAAACACCGAGAATGGAGATTAACTGATGAAACAGATTTTTTCGGGTGATGTTTTCGAGGTTATGCCGCTTTCCGACGGAATAATCTTTTCATACCGCAAGGATATTATAGAGAACAACATAGTTGTAGCCTACAAAATGCTCTCGTTTGAAAACGGACATTTCACCGATGTCGCCAAAAATATTTACCTGCTTACAAAGTTCGGAAACAATTATAAGGCGGTATCTACGCTTTGCTACAATTATATTACGGTTAAATCCATTGTTCTGCCGAACAGCAAGGTCTTTCTTCTGCACGACAACGGAAAGGCTCAGCTGCTTGATACGGACGCCTCGCCTATTTGGACGGGTGAACTTAAGTACAGAGGGTGTTGTGCTTCGGACATTGCGCTTTACAAAAACACCCTGTGGGCAAGCTTTGCGGACTGCAATGTTTTGCTTCGCTATAATCTTACAAGTATGCGTGAAGAATTGAGGATAGGCGGTGCCAAATCGCCGTTTGACAAACCATGTGACCTTTTCCCCGAGGGCGACTGCGTTATGGTAAGCAACCGCGGCTCGGACAAGCTGATACGGGTTGACCTTAACAATTACAGCGTTTTTGAATATGAGCAGTTCGGCGAGCCTGTAAGACAATATGTAAAATCCGGCGATAACCGTTTTGCGGTGCTTAAATCGGGACTTTACCTCATATAAGATATGAAAAAAGCCTCGGCGTTTATAACGCCGAGGCTTTTTTCATACTGTTATATCGGAAAAATCCGCACCTATAAATTCCGCCAGCTCACGGGGGTCAAGCCTTACCTGATACCCGACCCTGCCTGCGCTTACATAAAACAGGGGAAGATCCCCGGCGCTTTTGTCTATAACGGTTTTAAACTTCTTTTTCATTCCGACAGGTGAGCATCCGCCGTGTATATATCCCGTAAGCGGCAAAAGCTCCTTTTGCTTAAGCATTGATACCGCCTTTGTACCCACAGACCTTGCCGCCGCCTTGAGGTCAAGCGTTTTGTCCACGGGGATTACAAACACAAAGTGTTCCTTTGTATTTGATTCGGTAACAAGGGTTTTGAAAACACTTTCGCAGTCCTCGCCGAGCGTCTCGGCTATTTTAACTCCCTCTGTAAGCTCGGGTGAATATTCAAACGGTGTGTAACCGATTTTTGCCTTGTCGAGTATTCACATAACATTAGTTTTAAGCATTTCAAAGCACTTCCCGATTTATATGCCGTCGTAAAGTCCGTCGTCAGCCATTTTATTTAAAGCCGATGACACCATATCCTTATCCTCTTTGTAGGTAACTCCGTACCATTTATCCTCGGCAATAAGGACCTTGACGCGCTTTTCGC